>CEVB01075737.1_pt1 | contig 28081 bp, 17 predicted proteins | sample 531381 | NCBI WGS metagenome assembly CEVB01 (sample SAMEA2622763, study PRJEB7988) | marine metagenome | biome: marine biome (ENVO:00000447); feature: surface water layer (ENVO:00002042); material: "saline water (ENVO:00002010), including plankton (ENVO:xxxxxxxx)" | depth 5 m | reverse complement strand
CATAATTATTTATTTAACAGTTCCATCTACGTCTCGCGGCTTTACCTCTTTCACCGGTCCAGCCTTTTGACCTAGCACAAAATGATTTTCTTCGTTTAGCAGCTTTACTACCAGGTTTAAGCTTTGATGGCTTAGTTGTTACTGCTGTTTGTAGTTTACTACCTGGATTATTTCTTTTATATTCATCAACACCTTTCTGCGTCATACCACCACCTGCGGCAGCGCCAGTGCCAGTTGGATTAGCTTTATTAAAGTTTTTACCTCTGCCAATAGTTCTAGCAGGATCAGCTTTCTTTAATGGTGACTGCATAAAGTTTCTACGCCTACCACAACTCGTTACTTCAAACGGATTATTCTTTTGTACGTAACCAAACGTAGGTTTAAACTTGTTCATATTCTTTATTTGCATTAAAACAAGGACATGCTTTTGACGAAAACTCGTTATGCCCATGTACAGTTGCGTCAGGATGCAGTCTCTTTAATGTTTTAATGAGATCTAAGAGACTTTCTTTTTGTTCTGGTGTTCTAGTATCTTTTGCAACCCATTTACCGTCAGGACCACGTTCTGACTCTACACCTCCAATATAACAAATTCCTATAGAACCTGTATTGTGACCTTTCACGTGCGCTCCTGTGCTATACACACTACGCCCATACTCTATATTTCCATTTAATCCTACTACATAATGATAACCTATACCTGACCAACCTCTTTTCTTATGCCACGCGTCAATAGTAGCAGCTGATATATCTTTTCCTTCTTGTGTTGCAGAACAATGTACGATTATTTTATCTATTTCTCTCATACTTTATTTTTTATATAATCAAACATATCATTGCCTATCTTCTCACCTAAATCTGAATCAGATTTGTAATGTGCTTTTGCAACACGTCTACTTTTTGATATGTCTAATCCTTCATTCTTAAATTCACTTGCATGTTGTGGATACATTTTAGCTAAAACATTACCAACTAACACACCTTGTACCGAGTGACCTGAAGGATATGAAGGTGTTTTCATTGAGTCCATTTTTATAGCTTTTAAATCCACATCAAATTTTTTAGACAAAGCCCAAGGCCTAGGTCTATTAAAATGATTTTTTATTTTACTAATATGCTTAGCAGATTCTTGCTGTATTTTATTAACTAAATCTTTTGGAAAAGGTAAACCGTTTTTCTTTGTTATACTCTCAAAAGACTTTGTTATATCGTCTTTATCCTTTGCAAATTTTTCGTTGCTAGGTATTCTACTAAGCTGTTGTATTTCTTTTAACGTTGTTAAAGAGTTGTCTTTGGGAGGTTTTTGTTTATAAAACTTTTCAATTTGATAACCTTTAAGTAAACTCATTTTAAAACTTTGATTGTTCATTAATTTTATCTACAGCGTACTGTATTTCTGTAAGATCTGTTGGTAGCTCTAAATCTAATCCTGCTTTAAAAGATTGTTCTACACTTCCATTTTTAAATATAAGTATAGTTGGTACCATACGCACTCTATATTCTTTTTTAGCTTTAGGTGCTTGAGCTACATCAACTCTATAATATAACGCATCTTCTATTTTATTCCAGTCATTAAAACAATTATCTTTATTAAACTCAGCCCAAAACTCTACGACTATAGTTTCTTCATTGTTATCACCAAAAGCGCTTACGCCAGCGATCTTATCTTTAAAGTCATCATCATTTATCCAGTACTTACTTGGTACTTCTGATTGTGAAAATGTTACTGTTGTAAATAGAATTAAAATTAAATTTTTCATTATTTATTTTTTTGTAGGTCATATAATCTTTCGTCAATTTTCTCAAGTTCTTCAAGAATTTTATCTACATCCTCTTGAGTTTCCATAATGGTATTACGAATCAACTCGTCCTTAAGATCATATTCTACTCTGTCAATAACAGGTTTAGGCATTTCCATAGCTAGAGCAATATCTTGCTTTAGACTAAACCAAACACCAGCTAATGATATAATAGCAAATACTATTCCGCCTATTGTTTTTAACGATATTTTTACATCTGCCTTTCCGTCACCGTCAAGGTCTACACCCATAGATGTATTTTCATTTAATTCGCGTGCCATTTTTTTTGTTTTTATTTAATTAGCATAAGCCACAGCCAATGCATATAGGACATATATTTTCCATTTGATTTTTATTTAAAAGTTACGTTTATTCCAAAATTGCTTTGGTATATTTTACTATCCCAAAATTTAGTATATTCACCTTCCACAAATACACCCAACACTTTATTTACTTTCCAGCCAAACATTATTCCAGCTTGATAATCGTCCCATTGCTCACCAGGTAGTTGGTTGTTATGACCACCTTTTCCCCAATTGTTTCTATGTAAATAACTAAAATCTTCATTACCAGCTACATAGTGATGATATGGTAATATATAATTTCCATAAGCATGTAGCCAGAAGTTGTTTTTATAGTGGTAAAAATCAAAACCGACAATAGGTGCAATCTCAGCAAACGGATCTAGTTCAGACCAAGCTTCATTATTAAATCGATTCATTAAATCACCATATATTCTATCTCTAAACTCTTCGTCAGTATAAGCAACTATATCACCCTCAGAGTTTTCCCACAACCAAGCAAACATATCTGTAGTTGTACCGTCTTGATTATATACTGTAGAAGAATAAGGTATATCTATAAAACCATATTGATAACCAAGTGTCCACCAAGGATTAAGAGCGTTGCCATCAGCATCTTCTTCATTTAACCATATTTCAATTGGATTATATCCATAAGGTTGTTGATGTGTTCTATATATTGCGCCAGCTGATATACTAAACTTCTTGCCAATAGGTAACCTGGCTCTAACTTCACCAGACATGTATTCAAAACCTACAGCGCCTGACTCTCTTGATTCAAACTTAGCTATATGATGTTTGCCAGTGTGTCTTACAAAAAACCTTTTGTTGTTCCACTCATCACCATTTTGTCTTTGTTTTTCATAATGTAAAAGATATTCTAAACCTTTTACAGCAGATGTTGGAGCAGACAAACCTATATTGTTTTCTGTACCATTATAAAAATTAGGTTTTATTTCATAATTAAAACGAGCTAGCTTTCTTATACCTATACCTATTCTATAATCATTAGGGTGATAAATAGTTTTATCTACAACTCTAGGTATATCATATAAGTTATCTGGATCTGTTCTAATAAAATAGTTTTTTCTCTCTAGTTTAGCGTTGCTAATGTTACCTGCAGCATACACTGTACCGTATTGCAAAAAGTCGCCGTACAACTCTTTAAAAAAGTTTTTCTTTTCTTTTTCTTGTGCCAACCCAAATGTTGGTAATAAAAGCAGAATTATAAATATAATGTTTTTCATAGTTAAGTTCGGTGTATATTAAGTAATATCACTTGATTTTATTAAAATCTAATTGTTAGACATGTTTCTTCTTCTTGTTTCAGCTGCTTTTCTAGCTCTTTCTGAATTTTTTCTATACTTCTCATTATTATATTGTATTCTCTCTTCCTTCGTCATATTTTGAAGCATTTCTTTTTCTTTGATTTTATTTTCCAGTCTAGTTCTTTTTGATTTTTCTATTCCTTCTATTCTTCTAAGTTCTTTGTAAACCAGCTTTATAACATCTTGCTCTTCATTTTTAGCATTAACATCCCATGTTCTCCAACCTAGCATTAAAGCTATTCTTTGGTAAGCAGTGTTTCTATCATCTAAAGCTTCTGATATTGCATTTAATTCTACTATAGCTCTATCTAATGGTAAATTAAACGCTGAAGATAAAATATTACCTAATATCTCATAACTAGGTGATATATTTAATTGACCCTCTATAGTAACATCCATACCCATTTCAGCTATAACATCTTTATCAAATTTCTTTGTTTGCAAAGCAGAATATATTTTTCTTAGCTTAGAGCCAATAGGTGGAGACACGTTAGCTAACTCTAACAAAGTGTATGTATGATCAGCAGTAAAACCTTTTTTCTCTTCTTTGTAATATCTGTTTATAGTATTTTTAATAGTAGAAACTACAGCTCCAGCTAAACCACTACCTCTTAATATAGTATCAAGCATACCATTTATAATTCTCTCTTTCTTTGTATTTATTAATTTTTGATACTTTTCGTCATCTTCATCATCAGGATCAAATTCAGGTAGTAGCGCAAATAAAGCTTGCTGTAGTCCTGTAAATATTAGGTTCTGTATAAAACCATAATACATTATCTTACTTATGTTAGTTGTAGCGCTACCTCTACCGTTTATCAAGTCCTGACCAGCTTTTTTCATTAATCTAGTATATTGCATAGGTGTGTTTTGAAAAGCTAATATAAGACGTCCTAAATGACTAGATTGTTGTTGAGATATTAACATTGGATCACCAGACTGCTGTGTTTCGTCTGATATTTTACTAAAGTCTTCGAAAGCTTTTGCTCTAGCTTCCTTATAATTCATACCTTGTTTTTGATATGTTTTAGTTCTGTTAATTAAAAGAGTGGCTCCACCAGTTGCAATAGCCATACTATCTGCTATTTGTGTTGGCGTAAAGCCTATTTTAAGCAAATATGCTATAATAGCTCCTGCCTTGTCTTTTGAATTTCTAGCTTGGTTAGCTATTTCTTGTTCTTGAACGTCTGATCTTAAACCACCACGTCTTTGTTTTAGTTTATCTGAGTTGAATATTTCAGACCATGCTTTCCAGTATTCTGGTTGATTAGCAAATGCAGAAGCTGCGGCTAAAGGGTTATTATCAGACCAGTTAACAAAGTTTGTAAAAGAAATCATCTGTAACAACGCGGAACGTCTGTTAAAGAACATTATAGTACCTACAGAGTTGTTAACCCAGTTTAACCAAGCTTGTTCTATTTTACCTGCTCTAGCTGGTCTATTAACACCAGACTTCATTCTTCTTATTACGTCTTTTAATGCAGATACATAATTAGATCCGTATATGGCTTCTAGTTTATTTAAATTAATATCACTAAATACTTGATCAACGTTCTCAATAAACTCAGCTAGATACTCAGCTCTGTTTACTTTTTCAGTCATTGTATTTAAGTCTTTTAAAATACTACCTATGTCCCAATGTTCACCTGGTTCAACCCAAAGTTTTTTCTTTGATATTAATTGTAAAGTATCAGCAAACTTTTTAACGTTAGGATCTACCATAACAACAGAAAGCAATTTTGCTTTATCTCTCTTAGATATACCTGGTATTTCAAAACCAGACTGAGAATATAAATAAACTCTTATAGCTTGATCTAAAGTAAAATCACCAACAACTCTTTTGTTTAAGTTCTTTTTTATTTCAGGATTACCTTTTAATAAAACTCTATAATCATTTTTAAGAGCTTGTCTAGCGTGTTCTATAGCAGCAATACCTCTAGTGTATGGTGTTACTAAATTATCTTCAAAAAACTTTTGATCAGCTTCACCCTGTTTACCTTTTCCAGCTAATGTGTAAGATGTTAATCCTCTAAAATCTTCCGCGCTATGCGGTAAAAAGAATTTAAACTTACCTTTTTTAGCACCTTTTTTTCTAGCTAAAACTTTTGAAAATGTAGCTTCTGTTTTTATTCCCTTGTTACGAGCTATCATTTCATTTAGCTCTAAACTTAAACTTCTTTTTCTATTTGCAATAGCTTGTTGTATTTTTCTTTTTACGTCAAATACATCTAAAACATTTTGAACAGCAGCAACATTTTTATAAGCGTCATCAACAAAATAAAAATCATTGTAGCCTTGAGCAACTTTGTTAACCATCCAAGCCGCTTTAGCAGCTGGTGTACCATTTTCTAAACCTGTTATGTTTTGTAAAGGTATTTCTAAACCTATACCTTTTAAAAAGTTATATATAGCTTTTGCCGATGCTTGCGGTCTAGCTGTTAATACGTATATATTTTTATTACCAAACTTTTCTATAGCTTTTTTAAGTCTTGGTGCTAGTGGACCTGGTCTACCTTTTACAACTTTGTTAAATTCACTAAAATCAAAAGTAGCGCCTTGTGCTTTTAAAGTTTCATCTTGAGCTGCAAATTGAGCAGGTGTAATCTTTTTAACTTTACCGTTAGGCATAGTAACAATAATCTTACTATCACTAAAAGCTAAAGTATCGTCAAAATCATAAACACTTATACCATTAGGATTTATACTATAAGATCTTTTTCTAGAATTATCTATGGCTTGTTGTTTTGACTGAATCTCTGACAACTTGTTTAAACTTAACTTATCTAAATAAGTTTCAAGTTCTCTTTGTCCTCTTGAAAAAGCTTGTATGTTTCCTTGAGTAGGATAAAAACTTTTTATTTGATTTTCTGGTATTGCAAAAATTCTTAAATCACCTAAAGAACTAGTTATACCATGTACATCGTCTTGTATTGCTGATAAAACTTCTGTTCCTATAGACTGACTAAAGTTGGAAACAATATCTGTTAACAAAGCTCTATTTGCAACAATTAAAGAGTTTATAGCTTTTTCATTATTGTTTTTTAATATAACAGAAACTAGATCTAGCTGATTAACAGCTAACTCATTCATTTTGTTTGAAGAAGGAACTTTGTGCTCTCCTTTAGGTCTTAATCTTTTTTGATATTGTTTTTCGTTAAGCTCATAACCTTTTTTCTTCATATAGTCTTGAGCTATTTTAAATACAGGGTGAAACTGATTTATTATTATTTCACCATTTTCATATTTAGCTTTATTAACGCCTGTTATATTACTATAACCTTTTCTAACACCATTAACATCTGCTTTACTAACAAAAGGAGCTTGGTTTTCAGCAAATATTTGAACTTCTTCCACAGTGGTTAAACCTCTGAGTGCTTTACCTATATTGCTATTTGATTGAAACCAAAATAAATAACCAGGTATTTTAGAAGGATCTTTAATTATAACATCAGTTGCTTTTTCTACTAAATACTCTAAAGCTAATAAGTTGTGAGCATTAGCGTCGTTTACTTCTTCAGAATATTTATTATCAAAAGCTTGCTCTGCTTCTTTTTGAGTTTTAAAATCTTTGTTTAATATATTGGTTGTTATCCTACCAATCAAACCACTACCAGCTTGTATTATTCTAACTTTAGATGGATCAAAAGGTAATGTTGAGGTTTTATTATTTTTGTTTAATTTTTCTTTTATTTTTTTACCTTGATTTGAGTTAGGATTTAAAACTCTATAATGCAACCCTAAAATAGATTCACCTATTTCACCTTCGAAAACATTTGCTGGTAATGTACTTACAAAATCATTTGTAAAACTATATATAGCTTTCTTTTTTTCATCAACACTCATATTTAAAAAATCATCTATATAAGGTTTTATATTAGATGGAGCTTGATTACTATACTGCTTTAATGGTTTTATAAATCCAGTTACAGCTTCAACTTCATTAGCAACTATTTCATCATAGGTTTGTCTTAAAAAAGAATATTTAGTTGGCAAGTTGTCAAAAAAGTTTTCTAAATCAGATGTTCTACCTTGTAATCCTAAAAGTACTGCTTGCTCAAAAGCTTGTTGTACAGCTGGATCAGTAATGCTTCTTTTAATGCCACCTCTATCTGCTTGATCTATTATAGAGGCAAGTTGGCCTAAAGCGTTTATAATACCTTTTACTTCTTGATTATTGTCAAAAGCAACAGCTATGTCACCAGTTTTATTATTTTGTAGTTCGTCTATTAATATTTCTAAACCATATTCTTGAGCCATTTGTTTTGCAAGCGCCTCTTTCCTACCTCTTATAAGTTTACCTTTAGCATCGTAAAAATTACTTAAGTACTGTTCATCTGTAACAAACTCATTTACGTTTGGAGCTCTTCTAACTAAATCATGACCAGAAGTTCTACCAGCGTTATCAGTACCTACTGTCTCTCTATCTATTTTTTTACCTTGCCAGTCGGAAGTAAAACTACCATCAACTTGTTTTTGTATAGCTTGTGGTATACCTCTCATCAACCACGTAGTAGTTAAGTTTTCTAATATTGGTTTTTTAAATTTTAACAAGTTTGTTCTAAGATCTGATCTAGTACCTAGCTCTTTTATAATAGCATCATAAAGTGGTGAGTTACCTATTTCATTTAACAACTCGCTCATTATAGGTGATACTTTTCTGTTTAAACTTTTAGCATCTGTTAATCCAGATTTTAAAGTTCTAACTATTCTAAACACAGAAGACTTAGCTGCTTCTTTTGTTCTAGGGTTTATACCACTGTCTTTTATTTTAATATACTTTTTACCTTCTACAGTTTGCTGTGTTTGTGTCGATGTATCAGCTATCTGTTTTGTTGTGTCATCTATACTAGTTGTTCTAGTTTCAGATTCTTGAGCTAAAGCTTTTTTAGCTACCATTTTACTAAATCTAGTGTTAGCAAATATAAACTCACCAAACGTTATTGGTTCACCTGAATTAGTTCTTCTTACAGCTTGAGGATCGTAGTTTATTAATCTGTCTATTACCTCATCTATCATTTTATCAGCTTCTGCTCTAGAAGTTGCTCTAGAGTTTACATAGTTTGATATAACACCTCCTGGTTGAGTTGCTTGATATATAGGGTTAAACACATCTCTTTGTTGAAAATCTTCTTTTGTTTGTACAGTATTAGGTACAAGTTTGTTTATTTCTTGCAATGGTGTTAATGATCTCTTTCTATCTGTTTTTTCAAACTGAGACAATTTTCTTCTAGCACTTGGTGCTAAAACACCTTGCTTTATACTAGCTTGATAATCTCTAATAAAATCATAAACTTGTTGACCACTAGTAAATTTAGCATCTACTAAACCAAATTTAGTTCTTAACAGATCTAATAACCTTCTACCTATACGCATCCACTGCGATTCTTCTAAAGCACTAAATGGTATTTCATTTTTAGCTATAGCATCTGAAAAAGCTGTAAAGTATTCATCAGCATCTACACCATCAACGTCTAAACCTTGTTGACGATAAAAATCCATACGTTGCTCAATCTGATTAAATATACCTTTATCTTTTAGTATTTGTTTAAATTCATCAACAACCCTTTTCATTTCAGGATTACTTTTAAACTCAGACTGTAAGACCTTATGTAGCAATTCGTGAGATGCAACTGATACAGCTTGAGTTGCTGCTGCTACTTCTTTGTTTATGTATATAATACCATCTTGCTCTAAAAAACCATCCGTAAACATTTCTTGTGAAAAGCCTGCTTTTATTAAATCAGCTACAGTTTCAAATGTTTTTACGTTTTCTTTACCAACTACACCTTGTATAAATTTTGTTTCTTTATCTATTGCTTTTGCAGCTGCTTTTCTTGATATTTCCTGCAATTGTTCATTAGCTATTTTTATTTCTTCGTTTATTTCGTTTTGAAGACCTTTGTCTAGCTTTTGTTTCTTTTTAACAAGTTGATCTATTTCATTAGACTTCATAGCATAATCTATAAAATCTTGAGGAGTATTTATCATCCAAGCAGGAGCTTTACCAGATACTTTACCTATAGCTTCAGCTTGCTTAATAATATCATTAGCTTGCTCTGTTGTTATTTGTCCTTTTTGAACTGCAAAACCTAAAAACTTTTTAGCGCTCTTTATGTTTCTTGATACTTGATATAAATTAGTTAGTCTAGTGTTTGGGTTTTGTCTAAAGTTAGCTACACTCATACCACCTACGAGACCACCTACAGCAAAAGATAAAATAGATGTTTGTATAAAATCGTTTTTACTGTAATCAGTTTTAACTATATCCATGTTGGCTCTGTCATTTGTGTTTCTATTCACAATAAACATTTCGCCAGCTTGTTGTATGTTCTCTTGTACAAGTTCTCTAAAACCTTGATCAACTATAGTTAATAGTGTCTTTTTATTAGGTATAAACTTCTTAATACCATTACTAAATGTATTTGAAAATGTTTTTTTAGATCCGGTTTTAACATACTCGTTTATAGCCGTTTTTACTACATCGTTTTTGCTTATTAAATCATCAAGCTTGTTTAACATAGGTAACCTAGGATTTATTGGTCCAGTTAAAGCATATAGTAACGACATTTCTCTAGATGCAGCTGTTGCTAAATCTTCTGCTTCTTGATTAGTTAAACCAGCGTTTTTAGCAGCTTTTATAGTGCTTTCATATCCTTTAATGTTACCATAAACACCTTGAAAAGCACTAGCGTCTAAAATTCTAGCATCAAATGGAAGCTTTGTTCCAAACGTACCTTTAGTACTTACAAATCTACCTGTTGTAGCAGATCTAGCTCTAGTACTTATTTTACTCATGTTACGAGCAGTTCTACTTTTGTTTGCTACGTTTATATATATTTTTGAAGCTCCTAGTCTAGCAGTACCAATACCTTTAGTACCTATTATTTGAAAACCAACTTCACCTAAAGTAACAGCTCCCTGTGATAAAGCACCTCTTGCGCTGTAGTCATAATCATCTACGCCGTTTATGGTTATAAAAGAACTAATTTTTTTATACTCTTTTTCAGAAAGAGTGTTACCAATATTTAACTTAAGGTCCATATCATATATGTTACCGTTTTTATCCATTAAATATCTTTTACCGTTTAACTCAGCTGATTTACCTTCTATTCTAAAGTACTGTAAATTCTTTCTACTCTCATCTAGTTCTGTTTCAGCTTCTATTAATCTGTTTTGCCTAGCTCTATATTCGTTACCACCTAACCATGTGGGTAAAGTTTCATCTAACCAGTTTCCACCTTCATCAACACCTGTCATTAATCCATCTCCAAGATCAACCACTGTGTTACCTAAAATATTTAAAGCAGCGTCTACGTTGTCTTCGTCTTGTCTTTTTTCTATATATTTCTTTTGATTCTGTAGTATTTCTTTTTCTCTAGCTACTAAAAGAGGAAAGTTCTTTTTATAGTAATTATTATAAGCATCAAAATCATAATAAGTAGCTTCTTTGTTTTCAGTTATAAAGGATTTGTAAGCGTCATCAAAATTTAAATCTTTATATTTTTCTGGGTTTTCTCTATAATCTTGAACAAATCTTTTTTTATTTAACTTTTCTTGAACATCAGCCACATATTGCTCCAGCATAGATGATAACACTCTTTGTTTTTGTATTGCTAAAAGATCTGCGGTGCTTTTACCATCAGGATTAATATCAATTTTAAAAAACTCATCGTCATCATAAACTCCTTTATCATGATCCATTAAAAAATCCTCTGTTATACCTTTTTTATTTAAAAAACCTTGAAAGTTCTGTATATTAATACCTATACTTTCTAAATCATTTTTCTTAAAAAACTCGTCAATAAAAAAAGTTTGAGGACCTTTGTAAAGCATGTTGCCTCTATTGTAATACATACTAGATGTTTGTGGGTCTAAATCTAAATCGTGTCTTTGTATTTGATCATTAACCTCGTCCTCTAAGGTTTGTTCATAAAAGTCTTCTTGAGTTCTAGCACCTTCATTCCACTTTTGATATAAACTATAATCTTCATCATTTTGAAAATCAGCTCTTGAAACTTTATCACCTTTACCACCAATACTGTAACCTTCTTTATGACTATATGTTCCAAACTTCAACTTCTTGAACATTTTCATTTTATTCTCAAGGTCTTCTTGTATGACTTCATTTATCAAATCATAATCTTCAGACATTGGCGCTATAGAACCATTATACCTAAGCTCTTCTTCTGTAAGCTCTGTAGCATCTGGGTTGTTCATTAAAAATTTAACTTCATCAAGCTCACTGTATCTTGTAGCATCTACAATAGAACCGTCTGTTGTTCTGTATTTTTTAACGTCTCCAAAACCTACTTTCCTTTTGAGATCTGAGAAATAAGTCGTTAGTGAGTCTAGCATTATTATTTAAATTTAATTCCTAATTCATTCGCTTTTTTTGCTATTTCCATAGCAGTTGGTTCACGCCCAAGCTCTTTTGTTAGCATGCTTTTAACACTTGCTAAATCATTTGGCGTTGATGTTTGCTCTGGAGCTGATTCTGAGTTTTCTTGTTCTGAGTTTTCCGTTTTTTGTACATTAAAATCACTTTCTTTCATTATGATAGGTTGACCATTTGGATTTTTAGGTAACCTTATGTAAACATACTCACCTATTGAAGGATCGTATCTTCTTTCAGGAGCATAGTGCGAGTTTGAAGTAGCGTTGTTTTTACCTCCTGTTCCTTTTGGTTTTCTTTGTTTTACTTTATAGCCTGTTTTTGATTGTTCAACTATAACATCCATGTAGTTAGAAACAACTATATCCCTTAAACCTTCGAGCGATAGCTGACCAGCTTCAAAGTTTTGTACAGCTGCTTGAATATCTGGTATCTCTATCATAGGCATATCGCCAACTAAACCATCATGTATAACAGACATTATTCTAGGTACACCACCAGAGTCTAAACCCATTTTTAATTGGTTCTTATATTGATTGTACATTATATCACCTGGTTTTAATACAACGCCATTTTTATAAGCTTGAACAGCCATATCAGTCATTGACTTAGCTATAGTATAATCTTTAGGTTCATAACCAGGTAAATCATTTAATTTAACAGCACCATCATCTCCAAGAAAAGAAACGTTACCAAATTCGTCAATGCTCATATCGTACTCTTCATTATAAACACCTCTTAACAAATTTACATTAGCTTGATTTTCACCGAATAAAGATATTGACTGATTTTCTATCATGTCAATCATTTCTTTTTTATTCTCACCATATGCTTTCATTTGTTGATCTAATGTTTCAAACGACTGTCTTATTGTGTTCATCTTAGCTATTCTATTCATATAGCTTTTACTACCAACTTCATATTCATCTACAGTATTAGCAGCGTTAACATAAGCTGTTTTTTGTTTCATTAAAAACTCTGATATGTTATTTCTATACTTAGCAGGTATAGCTCCTAAATCTACATCTTCAGGTAGTTTATTTAGATAGCTTCTTAATTGCTTTTCATAGTTATTCTTTACAGCTCTTACAGGATCTCCACCATCTGACATTGAAGCTGTAGCTTGATTATAACCTTGAGTAAAAGCTCTACCTACGTCTACAAATCTACCATAAAGGTTTGGATCTTGTGCGTTTCTTACTAATTGTGCGTCTGAACTCATAATTATTTATTTGTGTTTTATTTTTCAATAGCTCCAATGTTAGCCATATCACCAGCGTGTGCAGAGGCAAAACTACCAGCAACTTGACCTATACCACCAACTATAGCTTGTGTAGCTTGTTGTCTAGCTGCTTTTGCAGCACCTAATCTACCTTGTGCCATACCTAACAATGTATTTGTTTTCTGTTGTTCCATTTGTCTTGACATAAGATCACCTTGTCTTTCTTGTGATTGTAGCTGTGCAGCCATGTTTCTTTCTGCTATTTGATTTGCTTGCTCTTGTCTAGCTATATCTGCTGAAGCTGATTGAGCATTTCTTGAAGCTTGACCTGCCATTGCTTGAGCTAAAGCGGCAACACCACTACCACCTGCAGCACCTTGCATTGAATCCATTGTGTTAGCTAAAGCTTGTTGTTGTTGTTGGTTAGCCATATCAGCAGCTTGAGTGTTAACAGTTAAATCTTCCATCGTATTTTCCATATTAGCATATGGATTTGATGTATCTCTGTTTTCTAATTGAGCTTTATATTTGTCATACTCTCTCTGAGCAGCTCTTTCTTCTCTTTTTCTTTTTCTACTACCTATTATACCACCAGCAATACCAGCAAGGCCCTTTATAGCTCCTGGTGCTGCTGCTGCTAAAAGCGGTAATTTAAGTGGTGAATTTTTTTCCATTTTGTATTCTTTTATTATTTATAATTACACATTATTTGCTAGATTCAACTATTTCTGTACCAACCGCATACAACTCAGCTTTAGATGTAGAGTTATTAGTCATTTCAACTTCGTTATAGTAACCTAATAAGCTTGTCATATTTGCTCTATTGTCTTTAGCAAAAAATATAAAGTCGTTTGTTGATGGTAAAACTGTGTTAGGTTCTAAATCTACTTCTATATTATTATTAACATAATCTACTTTAACTATAGGTCCTAATCTAACAACATTATCAGCAAAGTCTATAGTACTACCATCGCCAAATGTTGTTTGGCTAGTATCAGCGTAGTAAGCTACATCTTTTGAATCAGCTTGAACAGCCTCATTTAATGGATTATCGAAGTTAATTATTATGTTTGGCATATTTTAAAATTTATTATTCTTGGATATAAAACCCGCCACTTCCAGAACCTCCAGAACCAGGTCCACTACCACTACCACCACCACTACTACCACTACCACCTGTAACAGGAGCTGTAGTATTGTTAAGTAATATTGTAACAAGCATAGCTAAATTGTTTGTTCCAGCTGGTAATGTACTATAGTTATCAACCGAAACAACCATAGGTGAACCAGATGTACCTATTGTCAATGTAGAAGAGCTACTTGGTAAACTAGATAACGCACCTAATTGAGTTACAGTATACGTGGTACCTGATGTTTGAAACTCACTAGCGGTGCTAAATACATATACAGCAGCTGAAGCTGTAGGTGTGCTGTTGTATGTTGTTGTCATACCATTACTAGAATCTATTGTTATGTCTTTAATTTGGAACTGCAGAAGGTTTCCAGCTGCAGCTTGAGCTGATGTTGGATATGATGTTACCGTGTACTTATTTGAATTTAAAAGTGTTGATGGGCTGTTTGTATATTCCTTAACAGCAAAAGCAATACTAGGATTTAAAGTAACGGTTGATCCAGGTGCAGATGTTCCAGCTGACTGAATCGCGCTAAATATATTATCTAGTTGGAAAGTATATTTAGAATTAGCATTACCCCAATTTTCTATATAAAACTTTTCTCCAGTTAATGTTACTTTCTTTCTATCTAAAGCGCTTGAAGGTAAAGTGTTTAATGCATTACTAACATAGCCATTACCTATACCTGGCATAACAACTAGAGCATCTTTATTATCAAATGCAAATTTTAAACCTCTTCTAACTCTAATAACAGCTATTTTTAAAACAGGTACCTCATCAATTTTTCTAAATGTTCTTAAAAGCCTGTTTGGTTTTGTATAATACGCTATAACAAAATGAGAAGACCTACCTACAACATTAAAGTCTTCGTTTGAAACTCTAAAAGCACCAGATCCTGTTAAAGCTATTCTTTCAAATTCTGTTAAATCTATTTCTTTAGCAGTATCATTACCACTACCATCGTCAGGCATTGTAGCACCTGTTCCTGGATTTATTGATATACTACTAGCAGCTGTACTAGCAGCTGTAGCTGTAGCATATGGAACAATTTTCTTAGTTCCACTATCGTTATTAACAACTGCTCCTCCACCGAATATAATAGCTTTGGTAAAATCAACATTGTTTACTGTTGGCGTATAATCACCTATAGTAGCTGTTACTGTACCTTCTCTCATTTCAAAAGGTGCGGTGTGATTTAATCCTGTTGCAGCTCCAGATGTTATTAATAAACCAGCATTTCCCATACCACCAGAGCTTAATTCTTTACTAAGTACTGAGTTACCTGAATCATCTTGTAAGTAAAATTCGTGACTAGTGTTTTCTATAACTATAGAAAAGTTATACTCTGCAGTAGATGTTCCTGAGGTACTTGTATCACCTTTACTATTAGCATCACTAGATAAACCAGATGGTGGTTGTGATAACACTTGATTTAAGTAATTTGAATAAGTTGGTGTAGCTGTAAAGTTTGTCATTGTAACCGCTTCACTTTCTGCATCGACTTCAAATATAACGCTAGCTATTCTACTTATTGTAAATCTTATTATATCAGGGTCTGAATTACCTCCAGTATCTGTAGCGCCTAAAGCGTTAGCTGCTATAGTAGTACCAGTTTCTGGTATAATATCAAACTCATAACTAACATTACTCGCTGTTTCAGCAGGTATAATAGTTACTATTCTCACAACACCAGATGAACTTATTTTATGTGCTACTTGATTACCATTGCTATCTAACGAAGCAAACGATGTATTTGTGTTAGTGTTATTAAACCTAGTTGCTATAGTGTCAAACTCACCATCCCATCTATAATAACCATTTGTACTATCAATTGTTCCACTTACTTTCCTTTTTATCTGTACTTTAAATTCAGAGTCTGGATCACCTATAACTGTTAACACCCTATTAAATCTAAGATTATTAACATCGTTAGTGTTCATTTGATAACCTCTAATGCTAGTACTTTTAGTAGGTATTGCTACAGAAGTAGCTGTAATTTTTATAACATCATCAGCTCTAGTAACTTGAGGCATTATAATTGAACATGTATATGTTCTAGCTATATGAAAACCATCTGAATTAAAAGTATCTACATGTTTAAATATATACTGATCGCTTAAGTCAACACCTGTGTAACTACTATTGGTAACTCTTATTGTAGGCTCTGTTTCAAAAAATCTAGTACTAAAAGTCGGTGTTACTGTTAATGTAGCAAACACATGTGTTTCAAAAGGGTTATCTAAAACAGAATATTGATTATCACCCTCTAAATCATCTCTCGTAGCAAGAGACCCACTACCTTGCGTAACGTTAGCGCTTGTAAGTGTATGATTAAAATCACCGCCAACACTTATAGGTATTAAATCAACTCTAGTAGCAGCACCATCTATATCTATTGTAAGAACAGTATCATCAGAAAAAGAAACTGTATTAACAAAATCAACTACAACATTTACCTCGTTGTTAACGTCGTATGGCGTGCCACTATCAGAAAGAGTTATTGAGTTTATATTTGCATTAGCGGGTGTGTTATTGGTAAAATCACTAGCAGCAACAACATGACCAACAACTGGCTTTATTTCTAAAGTAACACTACCTACATTTGCCTGGTCTTTAGCTATTAAAACCGATCTTTGATCTATTGTGCAGTTTACTAATGCCATATTAATCGTTATTTTCTTGTATTGTTATTAACACTGAAGCGTTAGGATTAGCCTCAGCAAAAGATGATGGAAATCCTAAACCTTGTACAGAAAACTCTCTAACATCTAAATTGTTGTCTGTAAGCTCAAGACCTCTAATGTTGTTATACCATTTACCTTCTTTGTTTTTAAATCTAGTTATAGTGCCTTCTTGTAAATCAGAAGTCATTTCATTTAGCCACCATCCAGGAACAGCGTTTCTGTTGTAGAACTCACTATCTCCATCAACTCGTATAGTTATTGTAGCGTCGTTATTACCACCAACTATTGTTAAAACATCACCATCTGTATAACCAGATCCTTGGGTGTTTATAGTAACAGCCGTTATAACTCCGTTTGTTACAGGGTTCGTTACAATATCAACAGTAGCCCCAGTACCAGATCCAGAGTAAGTAGTAGCAACACCTGTGTCTGTATCGTAGCCAGTTCCTGCTACAAACGTTGTAATAGCTCCTACACCTGTTTCTTTAAATATTCTAGCTTGACTACCCTCGTAGTTTATAGTTTTAAATGATTTTACAGTACCAGGCGCGTCATTAAATATAAACTTAACCTTGCTATTATACTGCACACCATAAAAGTTATTTCTTACTTCATTATCATGTGACCACAAGTTGCCGCCGCTAAAAGTATAGAATATATTATTTAGTGATAGTCCATTTTCAGCTACATAACTTTTTCTAGTATTCCAACCATTTAAATCTTCTTTAAAACTAACCGTGTCATTGTATGTAGCTACCTTTTGATCATTACTAAAAGATAATATATATTCTTTTTTATTTTCATCAAACATACCCTGCACTCTTTGTGCTGTGGCTAATTTATCTCTAAAAAAGTCTTCTAAACCATATCTTGATATTGGCTCTAATCCATCACCTGATAATCTAAGTACAACTCCTCTATTTCTATCTGAAAAATAAGCTCTATTACCATACCTAGCATATGACTCTGGATTTTTACTTATACCAAAATCACCAGCATAAGGCATTATAGTACCTAAAACTCTATTTGTTGCAACAACATTAGCCGAACCATCTGCATTAAACAAAGCATCTTTGTCAGATAATATCTTAACAACATTGTCTTCTAAGAAGCAATCTAACGCGCCTCTTCTGAACTTTAATAACTGTATTGACCCAAAGGCTGGGTTTATTCTTTTTGTTATAGGTTCTGCTTGTATAAATTGATTTATATTATTTATACCAGATGTAGAATTATATATTCCAGAGAATATTATATCACTTTTTTTATGAACTTCCTTATATTGTTCTTCTAAAACAGCGGATGCTTTAACACCTTTACCTATAGTAGGCGCATTAAAGTCATCTCTAATACGATCAGATTCAACACCATTAGCAAAACTATAACAATTACAATAATCTAACTGTTGAGCTGTACCATGTGTAGATTTATCATAAGCTTCACTAGCTTCATAAAATATATCTAATTCTGCAACTTCTTTTGGTTCTGTTTCCCATATAGCAGGGTTATTGCTTTCGAAACCATCTAATGTATCATCATCTAAATATTGTTGTAGTATTTCTATTTGAGTTGCTGTAGCTTTTGATATGTGACCGTTATCTTCTGGTACCCAAGCTAAAGGTTTATCTAATTGTAAAGTCCATTTTATTATACGTGAACTAGCCCATTTACCTTTTTTAACCCACTTCTTTTTAAAAGCAACTTGATGCGTTCTTCTAAATTTTTCAATAGTGTAAGTGTTTTCTTCTTTGTTAGGATCATCTGTAAATCTAAATTTAGTACCAGATCTTTGTAGTGAGTTTACAAACTCTCTAAACTGTTTTTTATGTTTTGTTTCAAACGTTTCCCAAATTTTTGTCCAAGCTTTTCTGTCTTTTGGTCCAAACCAGTGATACGCTATTTCCATATAGTCATTACCAGCTTGAGCGCCAAAACCTTTAACGTTTCTAGCTTGAGATGTTGATGAGTAAAAACCTCTAACTCTACCACCTCTGTTCATATTACCACCAGCATCTTTTGGATTATATCTATATTTATTTCTACACAAAAACCATTCAGCGCCTCTACCACCACCAGTGCCGTCTGCATATTCACCTTTTTGTTGATCTCTCCAAAAATCTCTATGAGCGTTTTGTCCTTGTGGCATCGCATATATATTTTGCATAGCAACGATTTTGTAATCTTCTTCGTTCGCTCTGCTTAATATAGCATCGTCTAATGTTGAATCTCTTTGTATTTTAGCAAAAAATCTACCTTGAAACTCTGGCTTTCTTTTTATTGTTTTTTGAAATATCTCTATTTGTAACGATGTATCATCTGTATTGTAAGCTGGTACAAAACCTATATCTGACTCATCAAATCTTTCTTCTAAATTAACTCTATAAACAGAAGGGTTGTTTTCTGGTAAATACTGTATGTTAGCTATTTCGTAATGTTTTGTTATATTACTACCATTTGAAACTCTAAAAGTTAAATCAGATAACTGATGAACAGGTATTGCAGCTGCAAAAGTATTAGAAGTATTACCACCATCATCACCACCACCGTATACTTTTCTCCAATCACCTTTTGCTATTTCTATAAAAGATCCATCAGGTCTAGGATAACCTGTTTGTGTCGCAAATATATTACCATCACCTGATCCTATAAGAGTTCTAGACATTAAACCTTTTGAAACTTTCTTTTCTTTTAAAAAGTCTGGAGCTTCGTTTTCTATAGCTATTATTTTATATTTAGAATCATCTTCTACCGGCTCGTCAGTATCATGTTTCTTTTTCAATATCATAAAAGACTCTTCCTGTATTTTATTTCTTTCAGATGAAGGAAAAGCTATCCAAACATTACCGTCTTCAGCAGGATAGTGTTTATCCATAGCTAAGTTATAATATGGTTGTGAAGTTTCTTTTATGTAGAATTTATATGAATCAGCCCACGCAGGTATTGGTGAAGTTATGTTTGCTGTTAACACATTATACCTTTTAGCAGTTGACTGATCTAGTGATATAGAACCTGTTGGATCTGTAAATACAGGTGTTTCTCTGCCGTACTTATCTCTATACACTACACCAATTTGGTATGTTCTTAATGACTTTAAGGATTTGCCTGGTGATCCAGGTTCTGTTTGTAAGTTTGGGTTTTGACTTATAACAGTGGTAAACTGAGGTGTTATTTCATTACCTTCTTTGGCTAAATTATAATTTTCTACATAATTACCAAACATTAATCTATTACCAGAAACAGCTAATGCTTTAGCTTTTCTTGGCACATTGTCATAAGGTCTTAATATTTGATTAGAAGGTATTGTTTTGTATATTATTTCAGATGTTATTTCTAACTCTCCTTTATAATTTTCTGTAGTAGTTACTGAATATTCTGGATCTGTAGTTTTTACACTTTTAACTACGTATATATTATTGTTAACACTATCTTTATATAATATATCTATTTCTTTTACAAAATCAGGAACGTCTTTAGCCCAATCGCATATTTGCAATAACCTTAAATTATTAACCATACCTAAGTTATATCCTTTTTTAGGAACGTAATCAAAGTCATCTGCTATAAAAGCTATTTGACTAAAAGGACTTATAACTGAATACTCTCCGTCTTCATATTTATATCTATATGCAAATCTTGGAAACTTAGTTTCAAATAATGGTGGATCTTGTATCAACTCTACCTTCCAGTCTAAACCACCTTCTTGTATATCTTCAGAAACAGAATCAACAGAAACAACATATCTAGTTGGATCTGATGTAAAAGCAGTTACCACACTTAGTATAACCTCTTCATCATCACTTTCATCTAAAACAGTAAGTCTTAGTTTATCGCCAGCTATAAAAGCAGCTGCTGTAGCAAAATTAACTTCACCACTAGCTGTATCAACACTACCATCACCGTTTTGATCAGTATATAAACCAGTAGGTATTGGATCAAAATCACCATCATTAGCAAAAGCAAAATGTTTATTTGCTAAAGAAGTTTCTATATTACCATTTCTAAAAGTGTTAGACATTTTTAGCTTAGGTGGTTTTTTAGGTCCTCTTTTTATAACAGTTATTTGCTCTTCTTCAAAATCAGAAACTAAACCATCTATATTAACTTGAGTGTGATTATACGAGTTATTTGCATAACCTTTCCATGTAGATATTTTTATCATTTTTGGCTCAGTTTGATTATCTGTCCAAATTAAAAAATCATCTAATATCTCTATGCCCGTTATTAAATTACTTCTTCTAAATCTAAGTATGTTTTGAGTATCTACCAATATAGGTCTAACAACATTTGAAGTTTGATTATATTCTAATATTATAGACTTTGTATTACTAGCTATAAACCAATATATACACTCTGTATCATCTTTTCTTATTGAACCTACAACATAAGCATTAGGACCTAATTGAGTTGATGACAATGCTTGAGAATATGGTACTCTATTACCCAATATATTTTGTAACGCACCAACGTCGCTACCTTCTGAAGTAGATACTTGAACGTTTAACGCATCTCTATATTGACCATTAGGAACTAATCTTTCATCGAGGTCTTTATTCATAATTCCCCCGCTGAATGTGCGTTTTAATTCTGGCATTAGTGTTTAATTATTTTAGATTTATTTTTCATTATAAGATTAAGCTCTTCTATTTTTAGATTAGATAATCTTAGTTTTGCCTGTCTTATAGCAGCTCTTTTTTCTTTTTTAAATCGCGCTATGATATACTCAGGCACATTTGCTTTAGTAGATAATATAGCGTGTGCTACATGTTTATATACGGCTTCTTCAGCAAACTTATGTACTTTTATTTCATCTTCAGTACCTAAGCTATCACTTATGTATTTTAAAGTAACTGTTTTACCGTTTATACCAGAACTAAAATATATATAACCTTTTTGATTATCTATAAAAAATAAACCATTAAATTGAGCGTGTTCTGGTGTTATACCATATCTTCTACCTTCAGCTAAGGTAGCATCAACATCAGGACCACTAACGTTTTCTACAGTTGTGTTTGTAGTTTTTTGTTTAAACTTTTTCCAGGTTTCTGACTCTGCTGCTGTGGTTAAAGTGCCTGCACCATCAAATATATAATCATAATTATTATCTTGCAATATTGCCATTGGATCACCTGTTTTTCTAACTGGATAAATTATTCTTTCAACACCAGCATCGTCACACCAAGACAGTTTAACATAGTTAACATAGTCATGTGGTAATTTCATTTGCAATGTTGGAGGTATATCTATTTCTTGAGATTTATGTGATCTTAGTGTATCATAACTTAATTCAGCAATACATCTTTGTATATGAAAGTTTACGTCTGGTATTTTTACCTTAGGTATAATTTTATCTTCACCAACATAAGAAACTAAAAAGTTGTTTTTTAGATCAGCAAAGCTTACAAATTGATAATTGCCTAGGTCGCTACCCGAATAATAACTTTCTTGTGTTCCTGTAAATAGTGCCATTTATTATTGTTTTTCTTGTTGTTGTTTAGCTGCGTCTGCGCCTGCTGCTATTTGATATAGCTGAGGATCTTTTATAACCACACCAGCTAAAGCTAATATCTTTATAACTAAATCTGTTTCCTCTGACTCATGTAACTCAAAGTTTGTTGAATTACTAGGGTTATATAATGCTTCATTATTTATCATAGCATAACCCCACCTAACAGTAGCTGGTTTAGCTACGTAGTTACATTTTACGTTAGAAGTTATAGTTGTTGGAAGTATTTGTATACCGTTTTCAGAAGTTGTAATATAAAACGGTCTTGTCTCTGTTGGAGCTGTGAGTTTTGAATTTTGATATTTATTTAATTCTTTTTTGTTAATATGTTGAACATCTACTACTCCATTTGATGATAAAAAAGTTACGTTCATAAGTCTGTAAGCTTCTGTTGGTATAGTTCCAGCACCAAGCGATCCCATGGTAACAGTTTGATCAAACTTTTCAAATATAGATATTTTTTCTTCTAATATATCTAACGGGTCTGAAGCTATAGTATCATTACCCGGTAGTCTTAAGAACTGGTTAATATCATAAAAATACTGTTCAAATATATCCAATTGAGCTTGATTAGCAAGTATATTAAATTCTTGCGGCGTTATATATCCTCGTTGCTCTTTGTTAGCAATGGTTAATACTCTTTGATATACTGTATTTATATTGACCATATTTTTTTATTTATAGTAAGTAGTCACCTCATAGAGATGACTACCTCTATAAGTGATTAATTATTGTAATCTTTTCTGAACGCTTTTAAATACTTCTAAGCCTTCATCTGTTTTAAACCAAGCTGCTAATGCAGAATATGGGTGTTCGTCAAAAGGAACAGTAAATAGTTTCCTTCCATTACCCCATGTAAATGTTCTTTGATCAGAACTTAGTTTTATTATGTTTGCTTCTACAGCTTTAACACCTATGTTTCTTAGTTGAACATTGTCATCCGCTGCTAACTCTAAAAACACTTTAGGATTATTTCTAGCCATTAAAAGCACATCTCTCTTTATCTCTTTTGAACTCATCTTGCTAACTACAGAACCTTTTTCTACTCTCAATATAGCTTCTTGTTCATCTATTTCTAATTGAGTGGCGACTGTTAAAGCTTTTAATTCAAACTCTATCCAATCAACTTGGTTGTCAGCTATTGCCTCTGGTTCAAACTCTTCATAAAGTATACCCTTTTTAGGGTGATAAACTGATAGTAATAATTGTAAAGCTTGATCTGATTTTGGTACGACAAGTTTACCTTCTTTCATTACTACGTGACCTAATGTACATAAACCTCTTTGTTCATCTACAAAAGGTGAATTTTGATTTGTTGCATATCTTAATTCCCTGTTTATACCTTTCTCTTCATCAAACCACATTAATGGTTTTCTTTGAGTATGTCTACAAGGTATTGTAAAAATTACGGGATTACCGTTACCTTTTACTAGATATGTTCTATCTTTTATAGCCCAATTACTAGGCTTTGTTATTGTTATTGCCATGATATAATTAAATAAAAAAGTTAAAAAATAAAGAGCTAGGTGCCGTCGTCACGAATGACTAGGGCACCATTAGCATAAGCTAGTACTCTTTAATTAAATATTAAGCCTTCAATAATACGAAGTTATTTGCAGCTTGTACACATAAACATCTTTCAGATAAGAAGTTTACTACCATTTCATCAGCGTCTGATGTAAAGTTTCCACCTACAGATCCAGTGATCCAAGACTTCATCTTTCTGTCATCAGCTTCAGAAGCTCTATACCTTACGTGTAAGAAAGGTCTAGATATGTTCTTACCTAACGATTCGTCATATACTGTACTTGTTCCAGCAGGTACGATAACACCTTCAATGTCGCTGATTAATCCTCTTGTTACAGAGTCGTTTAAGTATTTCCAGTCAGTTTTATAGAAGTCATAAGAACCTCGTCTGAAACCAGAGAAACCTAAATTCAACGCCATATCTTCAGCATTATTAAATACACCGTAAGAAACAGCACCGACAAATCCAGAGTTTATTGAAGCTAGCATGTTGTCAATTTCTAGAGACGTAGCTCTATTTAAGAACATCATGTTTTCTTCAATAGCTCCTTGCTTATCAAGTTCTTGTAAAATTGAATCAAATTCACCCAAACCAGTTTGAGCTACGTAAGATCCAGCAGAACCAGCACCACCATCAGCAGCACCTAAGTTTTTGAATACATCAAAATCAGTAGAGTTGAATATTAACCCTCTATTTTCTAGAGCAGAGAATAAACCTTCTGTACCTTGAACAGCAGCAGCTCCAGTTCCTTGGAAGTTTGCACCTACCTTTTCACCTTCAACCATTGCCATTTCTAATTGATCTTCAAATCTTAGTCTTGCTTCATGCTCAGATTTTAAATACCATAGATAACCGCTTGCGCCGTTTTCTGTAGTAACTTCAACCCAACCAATTTGAGCAGTGTCAGAACCATTAACTTGGTATCTGTCTCTCAAAATAATTGGTCTGTTTGAAAACTGAGTAAATGGAGCGTCAATTGATCCTGTAAGACCGCTTGATCCCTTTTTATATTCTGTACCGTAAACAAATAGTTTCACGTCTTCATCGTCAGTAAAGGTAACCGCACCTGAGTTTTGGTTATCTAAATGAGACTGAGAATATGGAGCTACAGTTAAAGTAGTAGTTCCACCACCTGAAACAACGATACATTTTAATACTTTACTACCGTCACCGTTAGAAACAATAATAGTATCATTGTTTTTAACTAAGTTACCGTCTGGTAAAGTAATTGTGTTAGCACTAGCGTCAGCAATATTTACTGATTCACCAGATGCAGCATCATCATAAGCGATGTGTAATCTACCTTGCTCAGACCAAATTACTTGATCAGAAGCCAAAGGCATTTCTGCTCCTACCATTTTTAAGAAACCAGAGACTGTTCTTTTACCGAACCTCTCTATTTCTTTTTCATAAATTTCTGGCAAGAACTGTTGCGCGAAAGTTCCACCTCCTGAAGCGGAGTCAAAACTTAAGTAATTATCCCCGTAAAGGGTTTTTGTTGGACGTGGGCTAATGTGCGCTAATGCACTAGCCGCGCCACCTGTACCTAAAGCCATAATTTTAAGTTTTAAAGTTTAAATTAAGTTATTCTGTTTTTATTTGTGTTTCTAATCTTTACTTTAAAATCATTGGATGTGTCTCCTGGAATAGCTCTTACTTTTATACCACCAGTCTGTATTTCATTTGCATGAGTACCTCTTGGTGACATATCAACATTTTTAGACTTAGCCATACTTTCTTTTAAAGCATCAGCTTTACCTTGTTGATAAAAGTGATTCGCTACAAGATCAGGATTCATAGCTGTAAATAACGATTTATGATAACCAGTTGCATTTTCCATTTGTTGAGTATCTTTATTTAAAAATTTACTTACAAAATTATTAATGTTCGACTGAGTATCTTTAACCGTTGAAGCGTCCTTAATATTCAACCTAAATTTCTTTTCACCAACGTTATATTCAAAACCTTTGAATTTATCAGTAAAAACTTCATTTGTTTTCTTTTGGAAAACTGATTGATCTATTTTGGTTTTCTCCAAGTTTTTATTGTATCGATTAAAGAAGTCTACAGCTTTCTGTTGTTCCGGATTTAATCTAGAACCAGCCTTGACCTCATTATAGTATTTAGACTTTAGCCCGTCTAAGTGGGACTTAGCGTTCGCAACTTGCTCTTTTAACGCCAATTTTTTTCTTCTAATTTCTTTTTCATCGTCAGAGTCTTCATCATAAGAATACATATCCTCCATTATAAACACTCTATCTTCTTCGCTGAGGTGAGGTTTTGTTTGTTTAAAATACTCACTCAATAAATCATTATCACTCATTTTTGAGTAATCTTTATTTAATTGAACATAATCTTCTAAACTACCACCAGTATCGTTCATAAAGTCTATAACCTTTTGAATATTCTCTGGTAATTGTTGCCCAGTTTCTTGAGCTTCACCTATTGCTTGTTCAACCTCGTCTTGAAGTTCTTCAGCTTGTTCAGCAACTTCTTCAGTTACTTCCTCTAAAGCTGGTTGTTCTTCTACAACTTCTTCTTTTTTATCCTCTTCTACAACTTCTTCTACAACTTCTTCAACGGGTTGCTCTTCAACTTTTTCTTCTACAGGTTCTTCTACAGTTTCTTCTGTAGTCTCTTCGCTATAGTTTCTTAAGTCTACTTTAACAGTGCCATCATCTAAAATTTCATTTTTAGATTTTTCTTTTGTTTCTTCAACCTGTTCTTCTTTAGTTTCTTCAACAGGTTGTTCTTCAGTAGTTTCAGTTACTTCTTCGACTACTTCGTTTTTTTCTTCATTAGCCATAATATAATATTATAAAATTAAACAAGTTTATCTTGGATCAAAAGCATTTAATCCAAAGCCTCCACCCATTATATCATTACCTGAGGATTCAAAGTTTTTAGGTGGAGTTTCCTTTTTCCTTTGATCGATTAACTCAGATTGTTGAGTCGCTTGGATTTTTGTTCTTTCGTCCTTGCGATCCTCTTTTTCTTTTTCTCTAGCTTTCAAGGTTTCAACTTCCATTTGCTTTAACTGCAAGTTTAGTTCAAACTCATGATTCATTAGTTCTTTTTTAAGCATTGCTTCTTGTTGCATTTTTTGTAACTCAAGTTGAGATTTACCTTGTTCTAGTTGTAAATTATTTTGAGTTATAGCTTGGTTCTTTTGAACTTCAGCTTGTGCTGCAACTTGTTGAGCTTGTGCATTAGCTTGTGATTGAGCTTGTATATTTTGTTGCTGTATCAATTGGTCTTCTTTTACTTTTTTCTTTCTACGTATTTTAATCAACTGATTAGCTAGTTTAACATTTTTTATCTCTCTAATATCTATAGCATCTTCAAGCGTAATACCATCTTTTGACAATGCCATTTGTATATTGTTTTCTAGCAGCTGTTTTTCTTCTTCATCTGGTGCTAGTTCGATAAATATACCAAAATCATATAAATGTAGATCACCCATTTCTTTTAACGTAGCAACGTTGTGTCCACCTATTTTTTGTATAAAAGCTTCTTTCGTTGGAGAATATTCTATAATATCAGATATTCTAAGTGATATTGCTTCAGCCATCTCAGCCGTTAAGAACAAACCACCCTGCAATATATGTCTTGTAGCTGTATTACTGTTAGCAGCTGCTATTTTTTGTATACCAACTAAAGACTTACTATCAGGCATACTACCATCACGCGCCTCGTTCAATCCGGTGACATCTCTGATCATTTGTAGGTAGTAGTTGTATGTTTGTATAAGAGAAGCTAATTTTTGTCCTCCAGAGCCACTTTGTATTTCTTGTATAGGTACCTTACCTGGGTTCATATCGCCATCAACAGTCATTGATCTACCAATAATACTACCTGTTTGGAAGAACATATTTAAAGCTTCTTGTGGATTATAATTAGTGCCGTTACCTAAATCTATTTCAGCTAAACCGTCAGCATCTACATATATACCATCTGGAACCATACGAGACATAACTTGCTGTAGCTTTAAGTGAGTTATTTGTATCATGTCAGCAAATGTAGTTATTCTACTAACTAATGATTCAATTTTACCTTTATACATTCTTGGTGCAACTATAGAGTAATTCATTTTAACTTTAGTATGATCACTCTTAGGTCTCATCATATTTTTAGCTAGTTGCCATTTTAAAAGTTTATTAGTACCTAATATTAAAGCACCTTCATATAAA
>CEVB01037985.1_pt1 | contig 28244 bp, 40 predicted proteins | sample 531381 | NCBI WGS metagenome assembly CEVB01 (sample SAMEA2622763, study PRJEB7988) | marine metagenome | biome: marine biome (ENVO:00000447); feature: surface water layer (ENVO:00002042); material: "saline water (ENVO:00002010), including plankton (ENVO:xxxxxxxx)" | depth 5 m | reverse complement strand
TTTTTGGCTTTTGTTCTGCCAAGTCCATGTTAATACATGCATATCCAAAATGATTCATTGTCGTCTCCATTTTTAAATTTTTATAATATGTCTGTTGTCCTGTCACCCTGCTCCTTTAAACCCCTCCGGTGGATCGTTCCGATCCCCCGCCGTAGGACCTGAGACCGCGCGGGTGCGCAATCAGATACTATGGCGTGTGTGTCGCTTTGTCCACCCCCTATTATTATGAAATTATTATTGGGGGGGGGGTTATATTAATATTCAGTTAATTTATATATTAAATACATTACCGTTAAAGGCCAGAAGATAAACATAAGAAGTGTCGTTACTACAAGCCCAGCAGTAATGAGACTAGATGGAATGTGTGGGTTACTTTCTTCAATTTCCCATTTGCCTTCTAGTAATCCATTGAAAAAGCTATCCCAATCTTGTACTAGAAATAATAGTGTAATAAATCCTATAAGTAAATAAATGCCCATAATTATCCTTTATATAGTCACTCAAACTTACGCTAGAAAAAAGAATAAAGCAAAACATTTATTCTTTTTCCCATTTTAAGCATTAGGTTTAATTCTTCTTACGAGTTTTTCGGGAATCTAGCAAGTGTGTCAAACGAACTAGTGGTTCATCTTTAAACATAAGTACTGAATCAACATGAAATAGATGCGGGTTTTGGTTATCATCTTCTACGATAACTATGTTTTTTGCTGGATCTATTTGTAATACAGTGTACCACTTACCTTTAATTAGAGCCATTGTTCTGGTTTGATTAATAGTCGACTTCATATCGGAGCCTCCTTTTTGTATGCTATTAGTAGTATTCATATAGTAATTTATAATCTCCTTTACTTTATACTGTATATCTTATACCATTTTTAGGCTAAAAAAAGGATGCAAGCATCCTTCTTTTCTGATCACTCAGAGATGGGAATAATACGAGGATTGTCCTCGTTTTTTCTTTTCTGAATGACCTTATCAACATTGTCTAAACGCTTTAGAACTTTACGGAGTTTCTTTAAAAGATACTCACGTTGTTGCTCATATACGTCCATAATAGCTCCTCCTATTATTAACTAATACTATTAAGCGGGTTCGACAACTGACGTGTCCTCTAGAGTCTCTTGAGCTTTTATCATAGCTTGTTGAGCTTCTAGTTTAGCATTTAGCCTAGCGGTATAACCGTCAGAATGCTCTTTTTGTCCTGGACTACTTTCTTGGTGATCTTGCCATTTCCAATCAAGCATTTTTGTCCAAGGCTCCTTGCAGACTTTAGAGTCTCCTAGCAACCTACATTGAACGATCTTACCTCTAAATAGTAGATACTCTAATACTTCAAGCGTTAGATCTTTATCGAATCTATAGCCAAAATAATTCTCTTGGATCATTCTTTGTAATGATTCAAAATTCGGAATCATTGTTCCAGCTTCGATACGTTCAACGTTTTCTATTGGCATTCTCCCAGAAAGTATGTCTCTTACACACGTGCTTAGTGAGTTACCAATATACATCACATCAGTATTTATTTTATCCATCGTTAATCTCCTTTATTATTATGATAGGTTATATTACTTGCGATACTATTCTTATACCATTTTTAAGGTAAAAAGAAGCCTAAACTTCTTTCCCACAAAAGCCGGATTTACCCGGCAGAATCATACGACCCCCTTTGAACTAATCTACGCTTTACCACTTTTACCCAGCTATTGTCCTACTTTCGATATTCTCCTGTATGCCTATAGGCTGTGGAGTCTATGCTCCCTGTTTGATTGGAATACCCATTCGCGACTCTATCCTTGCTAAAGGTCTGGAACCTTACCTCGTTGATAACGGGTCTGGTCAAGATTTACTTACGTGGACTTATTTAAGATTACTTCTGTTGTGTGTTGTTCCAATGAGCAGGTGGATTTTTTTTCATGTGATCCATGATACCATCTGCCATCTCTTGGATTTGTTTCTTTTCTTGGTATCTACGGAAGGTGCTTACAACTATTACGCTAGTTATAATTCCACACCAAAAAACTACCTTTTCATAACTCATATGTTCTTTCCTTTGGTCTATTTGACCGGTTTATATGTATGAACCTAGGCGAGGCATCGGTGCCCAGGTTCTATTCATAGTATTTCCCTTTGTTTTAGTTCTCCGACATGAGTTTCCATTTATCTCCACCTGTCTAATACATTCACGATCAACCCCAGTTAGGAGCCGTCGCTACCTTATTAGGAGCTTTGACTTAACAGCAGCATAGCGACAACCAGTCGGGGAATTGAACCCACTTCTATGCACTCTCTGCAACTTTCATCCATGTCTACGGATGCCTCTATCGAGAGCTACTCGATAATTTTAATCAGTACCTTCTAACGCTATTTCTCTATTATTCCATTCAAGCTCATTGAGTCTTGAGCGAAGTTCATAGATTTTAGCTTCTTTATCCGATTCTTTTGCCACTACACACATTGACATAACTAGCATGCCGAATATGGTGCCTATTAACATTCCGAATACAAATAACATAGATACCTCCTATTTCTTTTTCCCTCTAGGGGCTTTTGCTTTTGTTTCTGGTAACATTAAATCGTCACGGCCAGGTTTTTCACCTAGCATTCTATAAGCTTCCATTTTTAACTGGAGTGCTCCGATTTGTTTACCAAACGCATTATTAATTTCTTTAGCTTCGGCAGTTTTATATAATCCATCTTTTTCAACAAGGGATTTAAAAACACCATTATGAGCATCACACATCTGGTTAAAATTAGTGTAGCCCACATTACTTTTATCATCTTTCTTATCTTTTGCCATGACTTAACTCTCCTTTAGTTGTTTTTTCATTTTCATGTATTGTCTTTTTGCTTGGATCATCTCTTTGGGCATATCCTTAGCTTTTAAGGTACTGCCGTCAGCTAAACAGTTTGCAACATATGAATCTGTCAAATCTTCTTTATATTTCACATGTAGCTTTCTGTAATGTCCTTTGTTAGCTCGGTAATAAATAGCAGCTTTATCGGCTGTTTCTTTTACACCTTGTTCAATACATCCTGCACATAAACACCAATCCTTTAGATGAGCCAATAAGGGTGGCAGATCTTTCATAGGTTTAGTAATTAGTGGAGGATCTACTTTCATACATTTTAAGCATCTCATATTATTCTCCAATAAACTCGCCATAGTATGGTAAGCTTGTTTTGCGATCACGTATGTCTTGTAAAATTGAATCTATATTTAACTTACATACATCGTCTGTTTTATGTTTAATTTCCGTTTTATCTTTTTCCATTTGTACTCCCGTTAGTTGTGGAGGCGGTGGGACTCGAACCCACGTCCTAATAGTTTTTACTATAAAGTCGTCTACAAGTTTGCTCGGTTTACTTTCAAATCCGATAAAGTCAGACACGCAGTTTCGAGTCGGCTGCCAAGACTGAATTCCTTATTATGCTCTCAAGGAAGACAAAAAGAGGATCTTTCCAATAATGACACCACGTAATCCCCTATTGGAAGTCAGGGCGTGATGGCAGGAGCCGCCTAAGCAGCTGCTGCGTATGAATAATTAGCGTTGCCAATTAATCGATTTTGATCCGTAAAGTGAATCATACTACTTGCACTCTATAACAAAAGGCTACCAGTCGAAACCAAAACGCCCCCATAGTAGATAAAGTAGTAAAAGAGAGGTCGCTCAAGAACCTCTCTTCTACTTTATTTTTTTAAATACCTAAAAAATCATCTGACTTTTTAGTTACTCTAGTTAGATGCCTATCTATTACTTTAAAATAAGCACCCTTGAATTGCTCTGTCTCTTCTTCTGTGAATGATAAGAATAAGCACATTATGTTTTTAATACATACATAACATACAGTTAGTCCTAGCCATCCAAGACCAGTAATGAATAACAATAGTAATATAATCGGTATATACATTACTAGCAAGAACATTGCTACCATTGTTAGTGCTACTGCTCCAATAGGATTAGAGTAAGCCTTGATTGACTTACCTATCCCATCTCTAGAAAAGACTCTACTGAAGGTTGAGTTCATGATACATTTACCCCCTCTTCAGTTTGTGCCCAGACCATATTATCCATACTAGTTACCTCATTTAACGTACTAGTAAAGAAACCTATAGTGCCTTTTAGATTAAGGCCTGCAGGGTTTACTTTAAGAGTGTCATCTTTAGTATTAGTATTCCAACTTATCTCATGTTTATAGAGAACTTCGTTAGACACTACAGGAGACACAGAGTCTTCTGTACTCATAGTAATATGAGGTCTAGCTGTTTCTATTAGAGATAGTCTGGATAGTTCATCACATTTAACACTCACACATTGAACACCTAAGTTATGGTCTACAATATTATGAATAACTGTTACATCTACTTCAGCACCAAACATAGGTTTGATAGCGTCTAGATAAGCAGCATGTGGTTTGAACATTAGAGTGACATGATGGGCAAACTCTTTTGAAAATTGTAGTGGTACTATTTTCATGAGCTTACTTCGTTCTTCTTCATTAAAGAATATACCAGCGTAAATTACACTGGAAAGATTCGTTTTAGCCATAATTATGATCTCCTTTGTTTACTGTATATCTTATACCAATATTAAGGTAAAGAAAAGGGATAACCGTAAAGCTATCCCTTTCTTTTCCCATCACAACTGGAGATCAGTTGTCATCGCTATTCGAACCCTCGCTCGAATTTGATGGTATGGAATTTGCGTCGTTCTCCTCCGACGGTATGGTACGATCTACTTCTAATAAAGGATGTTCAGTTGTTATTAGTTTATCCTTTGGAAGTGGTTTAGTTACTGCATACACGCTGTCTGCATACTCAGTGCCATATGCTTCTTCGTTCCATCCATACACGATTTCTTTGTTAACTCTAGCACAACTAGTATTTACAGATAATACAAAAAATAGTGCCATCAATATTAAAAACCATTTTGAATAATTTAAGAATTGTTTCATAATTAATTTCTCCTTTATGATACTTATATCTTATACCAATATGTGACCCAGATAACACCTTTTTCATTTTTGTAAAAAACCTCTTGAAACCGAATACTTTTCAGTATATAATTAAATATAAGGAGATAACAAATATGACCCCCATAGAGAAAGTATACTGACTGAAATTCATCATCATCATGAATTTACTGCTCGGTATTAACAATCTCTATCTCTTTTGTCTCGAATATTACCTCTTCAACTTTCTAATAGGATCCCTAAATATAGGAGTTTTTGTTTTTTGGAGGCACTTATTATGGAAGTAAGTGAGACGTGTTTGCATTATCTATATCAAGCTGGCAAATGGGAGTTGTCGTAGCAGCATGGATTGCAGCTATGAATATTATCAAAGACAAGGCCGAAGCAACTATTTATATACATCCTGTAAAAGGGGAAATCCAAGAATTATCGAAGGGAAATTATTTCTGCCCTTCCTTTTGTGACGTCCAACATACTCATAAAGCACACAAGGGTGACTACAAGTGTGGTCACCTTAAGTGCAATCATTTAATCTATGATCCTAAAGATTATCCTCGAAAAGAAAAAATTAAGGTAAAGAAAAAGAAGACCGGTAACAGCGGTCTTCCCCTTCATACACCGCCAGTCACGACGCACTAATTTCTACAACACTAATCTCTACTGTTTCAGTAGCTTGATCTTCATACATTAGTTGCAGCTCATTAGTCATAAAAGTCTTTCCTGATTTTTCTGTTTCTATATCAAATAAAACTTTTATCTGCCCGGAGGGTATGTCCTTTTTTTGTACTTGTAAATGTATCATAAAAATCCTTTTGTTTAGTGTTAAAAATGTATTAAATTACTACGTCGTCTTAAACGTGGTATGTAAGGTGTGGTCTCCTTTTAGCACGTAAAAAAAAGCCTCTGAAGTTTCCCTCGGAGGCTTTTTGTTTATATGGAAAGAACCACTATCTAGGGGTTACATTCTCAGCTACTGGACCTTTTTCACCTTGACCAACAGTATATTCTACTTTTTGGTCTTCGTTTAAAGTCTTGTAGCCTTCTATCTGTATACCACTAAAATGTACAAATAAATCATTTCCTCCTTCTTCAGGAGTTATAAATCCATAACCCTTGCTTGAATTAAAAAACTTTACTGTACCTATCTTTTTGTCATTACTCATTACATGTACTCCTTGTACGTTTATTCATTACTATTATCAATTAGACTTTGGTCAACCACTCGCTACCCACCCCTTATTAGCGACAGATCCAGTTGATGCTTCCATTAATGCCACGTGCAAATGCGGCGGTTCTATCATCGGGCCTAAGCCTTGTCCGTTGTAAGTCCGTTGGATTTTTGTCTATGGAATCCTAACCTAGTAGCTGGAGATACTATTCAGCTAAAAAATTTAATGTCCGGGTCATGGCTTTCCCCAGTTATAGATTTCACAACGCTCCACACGAGTTACTCTCTGCTAACCTTGTAAGGGGTTGGCTCTCCGGACATTTTTATATCTAAAACCGTAGCTGTTAAAATGTTTGACCACGTTTAACAGGGGTCCTAAGACTTACTACGGCTTTATGTAATTATTTAAGCTCGGTAGTCCTGTTTCATACTGACGTGAGTCTCACTAAACAATAACAATTTAATTTTTTGCACACTTGGATAACAAGGCTGTGCGGACCCCGGGCCTATAACCTACTTCGGTAGATTATACTGCGCGCCGTCTTTGTCGACCCACAGCTTAGCCTTCCCTGTGCCTACTAAGCGAATATGCTTAGTACCCAAAGAACAGATTACTTCTGCTTTTCGGTTGCACTTGGAAAAACTAATGACTTGGGTGACATTAAACGTCTTTGCCATATTAGTCTCCTTGTATTACTTATCTATCTATCAGTGACTAATAAGTATGGTCATAGGTCGGTTTTTTGTATGTACCTTTTCATAATCTTTGGGGTAGTAATAAAATGGCGACACCTATGTTCCCAAGCTACACTACCCGTATAAAGGCTAACTTTGTCTCGTGTGGAGTACCCGTCTCGTACTCCTGAAATGTACTTATATTAAAAAAAAGATAACGGTCTATATCTACTAAGACGTATATATAATTAAGTCGACTAAGTCGGTTCAACATACACCTCGCAGTCTCTCGCTTCAATCTTTTTATTTAATAAATCTGTTAGTCAGGTGACGTTCCTTCTGTAACAGGGAAGTACCGTACGTACTGAGGGCTTCGCAGAACCACATCAATACTTAAATTAAGTACAAAGCTAACAAGATTCTTATGCCAAAAAATTATGGATTTTTAACGATTGAGCCTGTACCTATTTCGGTGAACATGCTAATCATGCTAAGGATGTCTTCAGTAGGGTTAGGGGTTTTATGTTGGATTGATCTTAAATTAGGAGTATCATAGTATATAGTTATAGACTTTTGCCCGTCCCTTGACTCGGGGTTTTCTACTAGTCCTATAATCTTATCTTCTCTTAAATAGTATGATCCTACTTTAAAGAACCTGGGTTTCATGTTACTACAAGCCATATATACTCCTTATTGTTCTGTGTTAAAGAAAAATGTTTGAAAAAGTCTACCATTCTCGAGACAGTTCCCAAAGTAATCCATACTCATGTGGTAAAAGTCTCCTCGATAAATTACTGCTCTATTAAATACATTGCCTGCTACTGTGTGGAGTGTCCACTTAGTTATGTCTTGGCCATCAGCCTCTATTCTATTAGCCATGTCTGAATTGTTCTCAGGTTTAGAATACATGCCTGTAGGGTTATGTCTAAATAATCCTGTCCCAGCAGATAAGGGAGCATCGGGTGTTAAGTAAATAACCATAGCCCACTTTGTTGTATAATCACAGTGGATCCACGATCTCATTTGAGCCGTAGTATATTGGAAAGCTCCGTTATATCCTGAAGAGTCCCAGTCAGTGATTTTACCAGCCGTATCTTTAATTAAGTTCTCTGTGTACATTTTTACTTCTGTTGTATCATCAGGCTCAGTTCTAAATCCAGGATAGTTGCCTTGAACTGCAAAGTCTTTACTTAAAGCAAGATTCCTTACACCCATCGGATTATTATAAAAATTGTCTACTATCATTAAACTAGTTTGCATCTTTTTCTCCCAAAGTTAAATGTTGTTCTATAGCTTCCCACAATAAATTTTTAGGGACGTCTCCTTCTTCTCTTCCAAAGTCTTCAATAATACCTATAAACTTAGCAGCACTTAAACAGGCTGATACTAATATATCATAGCTCTGCCCACCAGTCTCACAAAATCTATAGTAGTTTCCTTGTTCGTCTGGAGTTAAAAACTCTATATCTTCACTAATCATAGGAAAATAAAAAGTTTCCCTACACTCAGGAAATACTCCATTAAAAGAAACCAAGTCTTCATCTAAAGTAGGCGAGCTCCCAACTTTACCTAAACCATTACCTACATCCTGATTTGATGTTTCGATGATTAATTCACATATTTCTCTAAAGGTTGCAAATTTTAACCTATCGATAATCTCAGGATGAGCCCAGTAATATGTGCTCATAGGTAAATCAGAGAAAGGATCTGTTAGTTGATCGCCCATTTTAGTTATTTAGACACTTTTTTAGTTGCTGTCAATGTAATTTTAGTTTCTTTAGATGCTTTTACCTTTGTAGGGTTGCCTACAATCATAAATTCATCTCTTGAAGTCATACCAGTATCAGTTTTATCGATATTATCTCTTAAAAACTTCATTGCATCGGTTCTTCTAGTCATTTTTGGAGTACTTATCTCTCTGTAAGCTCCACTTTCATCTTTTTTCATTATATATACACTCATGTTTACTCCTTTTTTTATATATTTTGTGTTTTTTTATGCGAAAAGTAAGAAAAGTCCTTAGCTGTAACCCTTCTGTGACAATTTGCGCACAATAAACGGCATTTTTCGACCTCATTTATAATAGAATTGATAGAATACCCTAATTTTACCATCTCAGATATATTATGAGATTTAGTTTTAGGGTCAATATGATCAAATTCTAATACTACAGGATCACTTTCACCACAAATTTCACATGGATTACCTAATTTTATACTAAAAATAAACTTTCGAGCCTTTTCCATATACCTTTTAGTATGTACTTTAGCTTTTTTCTTATAGTAAGATGCATTTTCATCGTAATGGGTTTTTAAGTAAGCTTTAGTGCAGTCTCTACAATGCGCCTGTCGAGTGCCTTTTTCTTTATTTCGATAATTAAAGTCACTAACTTCCTTCGTAACTTGGCATTTACTGCATTCTTTTTGCACCTTCTTCCTCCCATATGCCTCTTTTTAGAAATAGTACAGTATCTTTCCACTCATCTATCTCATAAACCTCACATTTATGCATACCCATTAACCTATCTCTAAGTTCTTTATCTTTATCGATACAGTCATGGCTATATAAATGCAACAAAGAGTACTCCTCTTCGTCTAATATATAGTCTACAATACTGGCAGTACTACTATATTGGCGAATCTCACCTACTTTTCTTACATATTTTTTTCCGTCGTACCTATAAACCACTCTCCCATCTTTAGAAAAGACATATTTAGCCCTATTGATCACAGAATTAGGTAAATACCTTCTCATCTCAGCTACACTCTGGTAAGTTATAAGAGAGAAATCATGGTTTTCGGACCACTGTAAAAACCACTCTTCAAATTGAGAGCTCATGTAAGTCCCTTTTTCTAAGGGAGTTAAAGTCCCCTTAGCCTGAAACAAGTGCATTACTTTATTCGTATTTCTTTCCATTCAACTTTTCCTTTTAAAACTAGTGCTTTAATTGCTTTTTGTTTTTTAGATAGCCTGGCATTGCCACTTTTAACTTCTATAATAGCTACCTTGTCTTCTCCAAAGTATATGTAGTCTATAGGGTTTCCTAAAAACTGTACTTTCTTAGGGTCATAAGGAAATAAATCTAAAAAAGGGGCCAATTGCTCTGATATTTGACCTAACCTAACTTCAGAACTTTTCTTGTGACTTAATAACTTTTGGTAGTCACTTTTTAAAATTGCATACTGCTTTAAAGCTTTCGCCCTACCATAGGCGATTACAGATATTGCGATAAAAGTAATAAAAATTAAGGTTAAAATTATATAAATTTCCATAAAGTTACACCTTTTTGTTACATTTGTTACACTTTTGTTACGCCATAACTTACATAATTTCAGTCAGTTATCCAAGAAATACCTAGTGCGTTACAAAAATAAATTAGTTATTCTAATTATGTAAATAATAATATATAATATTAATTAAAATTTATTTTTTTAATTGTAAATTCTCAAAAAAGTTGTTACAATTGTTACAGCCATACCTAAACCCCTTATTTTCAGCCACTTACACCGTAACAGAAAGTGTTACAAAAGTGTTACAAAGCGTTACGCTGCTGAAATATCAGTCCAATTTATAGAAATACCACGCTCTACTCTACCATTGATCCTAACAGGCTTAAATTCAGGTAGATGGCCAGCAGCAGATTTTCCAAAAGAACTCATAGTTACTGGCTTACCTGGATGAACTATATAGTTATATAATTTACATAGATTAACCTTACTGATCTTATCATACTTCTTAACTTCAGTTAAAAGATTGCGAGCATCTAAATAATCGTCCTCGCCCCGGTACCCCGATCTTTCCTGTATGTTTTCCTCCAGCCACACGTGGTCGCCGTTCTTTATCGCTAAAAAGAACTCCTCAGCGTTAGTCATAGATAATGATTGTATAATTTCCTTAGCCCTGTTCTGTATAACCATTCCAATAGACTTTTTATCTACCTTGTATGTTCGTAAGAAAAAAGTAAACTCTTGGAGCTCTTTATCCATGAGTCTCTCAATCTCATTCCCGCCTGGCCACCAGTCAGTAAACTCTATCCTGTTCTCTTGTCTAGGAGCAACGTTAAATCTTCTATCTCCAAGAGGAAGCACCACAGCCTTTAGCCTGTTGGACGCAAACATAAATGAGCAGTTGTTTTTACCATTGTACCTATCTTTACCTTTTCTCTCTATCTCTAGGTCTGAATCAGATACCGCTATTTTTATCTTTTCTACGATTGCTCCATCTGCCGACCTATTGCTTGTAAAGTTTGCTCTACACTCATTAACAAGAGTAAGCACGTTATTTTCTAAACTAGAATTAAAGTTATTTATGAAAGGGCCTTGATCCATTTCATTACAGTAGTCCCTACCAATCAAAGGTTTTAACACTCTATTGAACCACAAACCCTTACCAGTACCTTCTGTCCCTTGCAATAAAAATGCAGTACGTCTTTTTCGTCTAGTCTGTATAAGGTCTGCCAAGTCATTGATATAGTGTTTAATTATATCTGGATCACCTGCCATAACATGGTTTAAAACCTTACCAATATATTTAGGCATGCCTACCGCTTTCTTAGGCAAAGGCTCTTGTAAATATTTACTAGGCACATATTTATTTATAAACTGCCTTTCAAATGTTATAGTGTCTTTGATATCAAAGCGCAAGTCAAAATTAAAGTGCGGGAAGAAGTCTGGTTTAGGTACACCGTTCATTGCTAGGACTTCATAAGCTTGTAGTACTGAGTACATTTTCCTATAACCCCAAGATCTTTCTCCACTCTTTGGGTCTATCTTATGAACACCTGACACTAGGTCACCGTGTTCTGCATCTCGGAATAAAATGAAGTCTCTTTCTAAACAAGACTGGATGAACCTGTCTTCTGGATGCATATTGTAGATACCCTTACCTGAAACCCCTGCGCCTCTTGATTCACAACTACTACAATAAATAAATGCCTTACCGTACTCATTAAAATCAAATACAGCGTTTATAGCTCCAGGAGTCCCTCTATTTGGATCATCACCACAGTTTGGGCAAAGTATCTCTGTTTTTTCTTTTAGATCTTTTAGTACTTGCTTTTTCCCAGACTTTGTTTTTACAGACCAGTGTATCCTGAATGTATTATTAATATTAACTACTTTCTTTTTTCTACCTCTAGTTTCATTAGCTTTCTTCTCCTTTTCCTTTTCTAGCTTTTGTTTAAAAGTAGATAATCCTGGCAACATCTTCCAATCTAACATTTCTTTGTTACCTACAAAAGACGATACCTCCGCTGTACCATGGGCAAAGTATCTATGCATGTGCATGAACGTTTTATCTATATATTCTGAATCTTTATTTATAGTATGCAGCAGGAACGCCTCAATCAGGGAGTGGTCAGCTGCAGTTTCTATGGGATATGCTAATGGTATTAAAACCCTTAACCTATCATGAGCTGCTTCAACTTTTTTCCCACCAGTTGCTATCTTCTGTCTTTGGTGGTTTTGGGAGGAAAAGACATATGAATTATATGTCCATCTTTTTTGCAGGTCTAATAACATATCTATAGTCATCAGACCGTTGTCAAAGTCATACATTAATACATGAGTAGCTTTCCAGTTATCCTTAGTTTTATGCCCAGTAATAAATTCATTACCAGATATACCACATTGTGTTGTAAGTTTAACTAACTTATTTCGGTTCCAGGATAGATCTTGTACTTCCCAACCGTACGCTACTTTGTTATTATTGTACGCTTTTGTCTTTGTTGGGTCGTAGTTTTTACATACGCTTAATTTAAAATTCATAAATGGTCTCCTATAATAATAGACTAATATAAGCACGGTGTGATAACAATCACAACATTTATTTTAAAAAAATCTGAAAACTTTTTGTTACACTTAAAAAATTATTAGGCTAAAAAGAAGGGACAAGCCCTTCTTTAATTGATGTACTCAGTCCCTCCTGGTCCTGTCGCTTACGCTGTCGGATCTCAGTGCCTGAGCCATATGTCCTATATGTAATAGGTTTTTATTTTAGTATTACTTATAATATGCTTCGAAGGTTTTACTTCGTTGCTTTTGGTGCTGGTGCTTCTGGCTCGTCGTTTCCCGATGTTCTACTTGTTAAAGAACCAAGACCGTTTAAAGCCTTACCGAAAACATCTTTAACTAGTTGTGAAAGAACGATACCTGTTGCTACTGCACCTGCTGTTTTAATGAAATTCATAGTGAATTCCCTCCATATTATTTTAAGTTAATGTAATTTATAGTTACCCAAAAATTTAATTCTGTGTAAACCATAATGCTTGGTAAGATGAAGGCTATAAGCCCTCAACTATATATCTTATACCTTATTTAGGCTCAAAATTCACCATTTTCAGGGGTTGACAAAATAGCGCAATTCTGCCTATATTTAAGGTATGGGATTAAAGGGAAGAATAGCAGATAGACTACAAAAAAACCGTAATCAGGACTATAAATTAGTTAGGTGTTATATTGCTGACATAGATATAGATCCTGATACAGGCGTACGTACTATATATTTAAATGAGTACGGCTCTACCCCTGAACCACCTTATATAATAGCAGACACTCCTAGCTTTACAGCTGTAGAACCTACTGGAGGGGGAGTGCAATCTTCTCCACCTAAAGGATCACACTGCTTGGCATATATACCTGTAGCAGGTAATACCTATATGGATAAAGCACAGATACTAACGTTCCTACCTGATTTGGGAGTATTACCAGAAGGGTCTTTAAGTGCCGAGCCTGTAGAGCAAGGAAGCTTTTACTTAAAAGTTGGGGGTCGTGCTAAGAATATATTTAAAATGACAAAAGAAGGCGTCATGTCATTATATGCAGGGTCCTTTGCTCGAACAGACATTAGCGGCCCACGACAACTCCTTGACCAGGCTTTTAAAAGATCTAGGCTAAGAACAGCGGTAGGAATTGTTCAGAACGAGTACATAGAGTTTGACCCGTTAACTAACCCGGGAATAATGGAGCGGACTTCACACACATCTTCATTTACACACAAACAAGAAGCACAGATAGACTCTGACCAAAAAATGGATTCAGAAGAAGTAGCGATAGTACCATTAACTACGCCTTACGTAAACAAAGCAGTAGTTAGAGCAGGCAAGATACATAACACAGCACAAGTATATGAGGATTTAGCAACACACAGTTACGTCATTGATACCCGTAACAGTACTGGTGTTAATCCCATGCAAAAAGATGCTGTAACAAAATTAGAATTAGGTTTTCAAGGCGGACATTATCCTGGAGCTGGGACTGACTTTCGAAGTCCTGGTAACTTAATACACTGGACCGCTAAAAGAAATGTACCTGGAAATGTAGGCTCTTTTTTATGGAGATACGGTGCATTAGAAAATGATCATGGAACAAAACTACCACTAGCACCTGGGTCATCTGTTATACCATCTCACCCAGTGAAAGGCGAGGTCTGGAGAAGACAGATACATCAAGGACTACAAGTAAATGTACCTTTAGGAGTACCCGTACTTGACCCACTTGGTAGAGGAAAGGGATACACTGAAGGAGATGGCGATACTTCTCTAGAGTCATACACAGAATCCTTGGGAGTATTAAATAGTTTATTAGTATTAGGACAGCCTACATATAAAAGTTTTGCTCGAAAGCACATGCATGCTACATCAGTACCAGGCACAGGCACGTTTGTAGATGAACACTATGGCGGTGAAGCTTTACCAACCGACCCGGATATGTATGTAAGAACTATAGAAGAGCAATTAGGTTTTGTACCACAAAAAACATTTTATGAGCGTGTAGGAACAAACGCAGCTAAGTTTGGGGTTAACTATTTAATGGAAGTAAGCGATGTCATGCAAAACAAGCATACTTTTGAAATGTCAAACCAAGCAATGAAATTAGAAAGCTTTGTCACTACAGGAGTTGATACTGGATCATTAGTTACTGATCATACAGCATTTACAACCACCCTTAATCATACAACGGCGGGATCCTCATCTTTCTTAGAGCTAGGAGCTTTAGCATCTAGTTTACAAACTATGAATGGAACTACAAAGATCGAAGCAGACGCGACAAGTATGACGTTGAGCGCAGCTGGAGGCGCAGTGTCAATAACATTATCAGGCACACCACCAAAAATTACCTTTACAGCAGGCACACTTGAGTTTACAGTTGACTCTGTAAATGGGGTACAGGCTGGAGGAGTATCGATGGCAAACGCTAAGTTTGTTGACTGGATGTTACAAAACGCAGGAATGATAAGTATAGGTGCTATGGGACCAAACGTATTATCACCAGGAGCGTTAGCAGGACTAACACCAGGAGCTGTACCAAATGCTGGAGGTTTAGTACCTACTAGTTTTAAAACAGGTATATAGTGAAAAAATTTGGAATTGAGATTGAGTTCCTTAGCCCTATAAGTGCTGAAGAACTATCGAAAAAATTAAATATTGAGTACATAGATGATGAAGAGTTAATTCATCAAACAAACGCTTTTTGGAAATTAGTACCGGATAACTCTATTGCACCTAAAGAAGGACAGGTCGGTCTTGAGTTAGTATCACCTATCTTAAGTAAGCTAGATGATCTACCTTCAATACTAGATCAGTTAAATGGTTTGGGATGTGTAGTAAATAAGACATGCGGACTACATATACATATAGATATAACAGAGGCTCGTGATCAAAATGATTGGCGTAGTATATACCAGTTGATTGAGCGCACTAGTAAAATAGAGCCAAAAATATATCAGATATGTCCCGCATTTAGAAGACTAGGAAATCCTGGAAGTAAGAACTGTAGACCGATTGGTATACATTATCATCCTTATTTCCAGAAACCTAGAACTACTACATCAGCACAGAGGGAAGAGCTAGTAAAAAATTGTTTAGATAGAAAGCAACACGCTGTCTGGGCACCTAGAGAAGATAAGTTCAATAGGAAAGTTTCAGGGACTATTGTTCCTCTAAGAACTTACTATGCAGGATTAAACTTTTTAAGAATATGGGATTTTGGCACTGTCGAGTTTAGATATGCTACATCAACTTTAGAGTTTGATATTATAAATAAATGGCTTAATTTATATATGAGCATAATGGATAATAAAAACATGGAAGACAAATATAACGACTTAGTTTCTTTGATTGATGTAGAAGATGAAGAAACGTACAGACCATTACCTAGTAATCTGACAATTAAAAAGTCAGACATAGAAGGATTAGGGTTGTTTTGTGAAGAAGATGTTTCTAATAAGCATGTGTTTGGAATCTCTCATGTAGTTCAGACTGGGAAAAAAGTATTTAAGCAAGGAGTGATGAGAACACCGTTAGGTGGATTCATAAATCATTCGGAAGAGCCTAACTGCCGTATAATAAAACAAGATGTTAAATTATATAAGCTAGTTTCGGTAAGAGATATAAAAGCAGGAGAAGAGTTAACTGTTTATTATCATATGTATGCAGTAGATTAACATATAACAAAGGAGATAAGATGGCAGCATCTAAAGAAATCAAACAAAAGCACCTAGAAATGTTTTACCCCACTGTCAGAGTTAGGGCTAAACAAGCAGGTGGATCAGGAACCGTTGTTTATTCTAAAAAGCACAAGGGTGAAGTACATACATACGTAATTACTAATCATCATGTAGTTGAAAAGTGTATTACAGTAGAAAAGAAATGGAACCCAGTACACAAAAGAAAAATAGATACAGAGAAACTAGACACTGTAAATGTAGAGTTCTTTAGATACAATAACTATTCTCATTGTGTAGGATCTTTTGCCATGGAAGCAGATATAGTTGCTTACTCAGAAGTTGAAGGAGGGCAAGATTGGGCCTTACTTAGAATTAGGGATAAAGAAAATGTTGCAGATCATGTAGCAAATATTTTTCCACTAAAGGATATTGATAATGTTCATATTTTTGACAAATGTTTTGCAGTTGGAGCATCTTTAGGACACCCTCCTATTGCCTCTGAAGGACACATATCCTATATGGATGATGAAATCGATCACTATAAATATTGGATGTCTTCTGCACAGACTATCTTCGGTAATAGCGGTGGAGCAGTTTATAGGTTCTCACCAAAAAGAAAAACTTATGAATATATTGGAGTACCTAGTAGAATATCTATAGCACCTATGGGATTTAGTGCAGACGCTATCACTCATATGGGTTACTTTATTCCTATAGATAGATTATGTGCATTGCTCGATGATAATGACTATCAATTTATATACGATGATAGCTATACAGTAGAAGAATGTGATAAAGCTAGGAAGAAAAAACAAAACCCAGAAGAGGATGAGGATTAATAAGTGGCAATTTTAATTGGAACGGTAGGAGGAGTATGGGGCGTAAGCGGTGCTGGGGTAACTGGCACCGGCCTTGCATATGAGATTTGGCAACTTATCTTACCAGGCATAGTTGAGGATGTTGATCTTTTAGCAGGGCAACCAGATGCACAACAAGAAGCTGTAGATAAGTGGACCTTGATTTGTAACTCTGTTGCTACTGGAGTTGGAACACACTTAACCTTAAATGCACAAACTATAGAAGCAGCTAATCAAGCTGTGCTATTAAAAGATAGGTTAAGCGCAACTAACGACTTATTAGCAAGTCTTAACACCAACTTAAATAATACCGCCACACAACTAGCTAACCTATTTACGGGCTTAGCTGCAGCTGAAATAGATAACTCAGCAGTAAATGCTAACATATTAACACTGATAACTGCTTGGCAACTATTAAATACAGGGTTGTCTGCACCTGACCCATCAGGTACTGGAGCAATAGCAGCCGCTGCGGTTGTAGTATTTAATAATACTTTGATGCACCCATTAACTGGTATTGTAGCAGGTACAGCCGTACCATCTTGGACCAGCTTAGTAGTTAATCACACTGCACGTTCAACAGCGATGGCCGCTAACGCTGCTGCTGTAACGACCCTCATCGGGTTAATAGCTGCTGACCAAACTGCTATTGCAGCCGAAAATCCATTATTAGCAGGAATTACAGTACCGACCTCTGATGGTATCATATAAGTTTAGACTTGACAGAACAGTACCTTTAACGTTATATTAAAACTGACTAAACACATGATTATTAATCAGAAGGAGATATATAAAATGAAAGATTTATTTATACAAGAAGCTTACCCAGGATTTGAAAAAACTGCGGCAATGGCTTTATCAACAGACTCAACTAAATGAGTTAAAGAAATTATAACCGGCTTCCTCGAGAAACATCCTCAATTCCAGAACGCTGGAGTTAACATTGAATGGAAACGTAAAGACAATGCTAAAGGATACGGGGTCGGCCTACTTAAGATAGGTAACGCATCTATTCCTATTATTGTTAACGATTTTAAACTTTCCGAAATGGACATCATTATGATAAATAATGTTGCTTACCCATTAACTACTGAAACGTTAAGTCAGATGTTAGCGTCTCCAGACGCATTTCAAGGTGTTAGTCAAGCTCCTCTGGGCCAAAATCTTTCTATATTCGGCCTAACTGATAACAGTATGATTAATAATTACGGCGGAGATTCTAGAGAAGGTACATCTTTTTCAGAAAGGCCTGCAATTAAATTAGCCTCTTTTATGGAAAAAGTATCTAATGTTAAGCAATCTGACGTAGATAATATCATGGATTATTTAGATAAACATCCTGAAGTTGTTAACCAATTTCATACTTCCGGTACATACGAAGTAATAGAGAAACTAGCAGAATTAAAAACTAATTCAGCAGAAACTCTAGCACAGAACGTACTAAGAGGGATGGATATTGATAGACATATGGTTTACGAAGATGAAAGAGGTAACACATTTATAAAGCAAGCTAACTCTAAAGTAGATCATGTTTGGGATGTTCCTGTAAATAAAGCTGATATTCTCTCTATGGAAAAATATGCAACAGCTAAGCATCCTGAAACTGTTGAAAAAAGTAGAACTTACAGCAATAGCTATAAAGTTATAAACGATTCTTCTACTATTTTAATTACAGAAGACCAAGATTGGGCAATATTTGACAAACATGCCGAGTTAAACTCTATTCCTACTGTTGAAACGATGGATCATGCATTAGCTACCCAAACACCAGTTATCGGTAGTTATGGTATTTTTAAAATAGGAAATGAAGTAACAGCTCCAGGCGAGATAATCGATATATCTAAAGTAGAAGAATCTTCTCCTACAAATGCTTATAATGTTATCGGAAGAAACGAAACTTTATATGTAACAGAGTCTGGTGAGTATGAAACAAAAGAAGCTTCATTTGATTCAGATAAAGTATTTTCTACATTTGATCTAGAAGGTGATGAGCCTATGTTAGGCCAAACAGGTACTTTCGTTATAGGAGAAAACGCTATCAATCCGTTCGAAGTAGTAAGTCTTCAGAAAGTAGCTGGAGTTGGAAACTATGAGGTAGTAGGATATGATGGTTTAAGAAAAATTAGTTATTATCCAATTAAAATGCAATCTAAAGAAGCCATTCCTCATGAGACAATAAAGAATGCTTATTATATTCCAGGAAATGCTAAATATAAAAAATTGTCTGGCGGTAAAATGCATAGAGGCGTTGCTAATAATATTGAAAAGACTGCCAACTTTAGTAAAGTTAAAATGGTAGTAAAAACTGATGTGGGAGAGATAAATACATATTATCCTACAGCTTCAAAAGCTAGTGAAATTACTCCACATCTTTATGAAAAAAATGCACACTATTTACCAGAAAGCGTACACTTTATTCCTTTACATGATAAGCTTGATATTGACTATTCACAACAGTTTGAGAAAGTTAGTAATTATGTAACTAAAGACTCCGCAGGACTTTATAATTTTAGTGGAGATGATTTTGAAAAGTACGCAAGTAACGGACATTCGATTAGAAATTTATCTAAATTAGATGCTATGTGGACTGCTATTCATTGCAATGCTTCAGACATCGAAATAGAGAAAATTTCTAGTTTAGCAAATGGAGAAGTTGTTGGACTAAGATCTAATATAGCGGCTCCACAAAATACTAAAGATATTGGAAATGAGATTGAAAATAGGTTTGAAAAACTTTCAGCAGACATCCCTACTTTGAACGAATTTCTTGTAAAAGAGGCGTCCGTACTTGAAGATAAAACTACAGTGGATGCTGTACTTTCTTTAGGACTTTTGAATAAAGAGAATTTAATGGATTATATTCAACTTGCTCCAAATTTAGAAAAAACAGCTTCGGATTTAGCTAAAACATTATTAACTGTTAGAATGGGATTATCACATATTCCGGAAGAACCAGTTAAAACAGCAATGCACAGTTTAGCTAGAGTTGGAAGAGTGTTAAGAGAATTGGAAACTATTGTTTCAGATACGAAATAAAATGGGAAAAATGTCAGACACATTAATAAAATGTAATAGCCTGGCAAAGCGCAAATAGTTAAATGAAAAAAATGTCATCAGCATATGCTAATAATACTCAGGAGGCCCAAATTATGGGAAATAGGCCAAAAAACGTACGTAGGACACGTGTTAAGCTATATAGAGCTTCTAGCAACTCTCCTTTGGAAATTAGTAATGAAGCAAAGAGACAATTTAGCCGTATAAAGCGCCAAAATAATGAGCCAGATTATTCATTTATTAGGATAGAATGCAGCCCGGCCCCCGGGGTCTCGGGAGACCTGGAGTTGGGTGTTTACTTTGATGACCATTTACATAGAACTGACGTAGTTTACTTAAATAACAAAATTTTATTCATCTTAGATAAAGACACTACTAAGATAGTAACAGGGCGTAAGCTCTGCTATGATAAAGACTTTTACTTAGCCAGCCCAAACGGTATCCCGGTGTATCACCGGTTAACCGATGTGCCGGAGGCGTAGCGATTAATTACGTTAAGGTACTTATGTATCTCATAGCGTATTTGGCGTTTACATTATACATAGCGTTCATAGCGCGGTTGGCTAATATAGAAAATAAACTGCTTAATAAAAAGCGCCCAAAAATATTAGCTTTAAGTAGTTTTATTGTAAAAAGAAATTTTAAATAAGTGAATAAAGTAAAAAACTTAATAAATAAGTTTAAGCTTTAAGGAAAATAGATAAAATGATAAACTATAAAAAGAAATGTGAGAAATGTAAGAAAAACTCACAAAAGTTAATGAGAGTTTGTTTATTGAAATGTGCTTGATATTGTAGTGATTGTGGATACAAGAGAGTTCTTAGGCTAACAGAAGCAATGCAAGAGCTGAGAGAGCTAGAGTCTGGGCCAAACTTGGGATCAACCCCTTAGGGTCCCCTACATACCCCCCATCAATTACCACATTAGGTACGCACACAGTTAGGCCCCAAACGGACTAAAGTTCGGGTTAAAAAAATTTTTTGATTTTTTTGAAAAAGTCCCTTTTGGGAAATTTTTTTGGAAAAATTTTTAAGGAGACATAAGCGATGAGTAAAGCATTAAAACTAATTGAAAAGATGGCAGCGATGAACGAATCTAAGCCATCTGATATGGCAGCCAAAGGCGCACTTGTTGGAGCTGTCGCAGGAGCAGCAGTAGCAAACCCAACAGCGAGAAAAATGATTCATAAAGCTGTAGGTAAAGTGAGTAAGACCTTAGGACCTAAAACCCCTTTAAACAAAAGACCTCAAAAAGAGGTTGATTCTATTTTAGATGTTTTTAATGCTGTAAAGAAAAACACTAAAGGGACTGCTGAGCAGAAAAAAGCTCAAGCTAAGAAAGTAATTAAAAAGCACTTTAATCTAAGTAAGAATGATTTAGAAAAATTAGGTGGAGTTAAAAAACATTTTATGAGAGGTCTAAGAAGATCCGATGTTTCTCAAATGATCAAAAAGATTAAAGATAAAAAGAACATTGGAAAAGCAGTAGATAATAATGCTATTGTAAAAGACTTAAATTTAACTAAAGGTACTAAAGCTAAGATTACTAAGTTTATATCTAAAGTAAAAAATAGTGGAAGACAAATAGATAAAGACGTTGTAGATGCGTTTTATAAAACTGATCTAGTTAGTAAAAAGTCTGGCACTGCTTACAATATAGGGAGACATGCTGATAAGATTGTTGCAGGGGCAGCAGGTTCAGCAGCAGCAGGATCATACACTAAGAAAAAATTAAAGAATCGTAACAAATCAAAGGGAGGCAAATAATGTCTAAAGCAGAAGAAGTATTTAATAAACAAGCAAATGTTGCGCAAGCACTAGGTACAGGCGCAGCTAAAATAAAAAATAAAGCGGAAGACATGGCCTCATCTGTTAGTAGTGGAGCTAAGAAAGCCGTAAAAGCAACAGGAAAGTTTTTGAGCGACGTTGGATCAGCTTTTAAGAAAGAAGATGCTAAAAATGATCCAGGTGCAGCAGTAGCAGCAGGAGCCGGAGCGGCAGCGGCAGCGGCAGGAGCGGCGACTAAACCCAAACCTCAAACAGCACCGGCAGCGCCAGTACCTCAAGCAGCACCACCAGCACCTCAAGCAGCACCACCAGCACCAATGCAAGCAGCGGGGGCGGCAACGTTAGGAGCGGCGACTAAACCCAAACCTCAAACAGCACCGGCAGCGCCAGCACCTCAAGCAGCACCATCAGCACCACCAGCACGCCCAAGGCCCAATAGGGGAATGCGACCAGCTGGAAGAAGCTACATGAAAAAAGAAGGTGCTGAACAAAAATATGTTCTTAAAAGAAAAAAGCGTACTAGAAAACAAAAAGCTAAAAGAGCTGCAAGCGCAGGACTATCTTCAGGAGTAACTTCTGGAGTATTGACTACATTATTTAATGCGGGAAACCCTAAGGCTCTAAAACATGGCGCTAAATTTGGAGCAATGGTAGCTCCTGTTATAGGAACCTTATCTTATCTTAGACAACCTAATTACAGCACACACTTAAAAAGAGCTTCTTTAGAAAAACAAGCTAAAGCTCCAGACGGTAAAATACATTCAGGAATGACTCCTGAAGAAATTGCTGCTAATTCTACCCCAAACACATACAGCCCTAAAATGGAAAAGAAAAAAGGTTTTAAGGGATTCATGCAAAGACTTATTCCTGGCGGTAAAGATGGGATGGAACTTAATTTAAGAGATTCTAAAGGAAGAACTCCAGAAGAATTTAAAGCATTACCTTTCGAGGAAAGAAAACAACATAGTAATGAACTAATGGCAAAAAATCAGAAGAATAATGCTAAAAAGATGCTTGGTGGAAAATTTATGGGAGGGCCTAAATAATGACTAAAGCATCACACGTAATGGAAAAACTAGCAGATGGCTGGGGATGGAACATACTACACGGAGCCCTTGATCTAGCAGGAATGGTTCCAATTGTTGGAAACGTAGCTGATTTAGCAAACGCTGGAATATATAGCGCTAGAGGTAAATATGGAGACGCTGCATTATCAGCAGCAGCCGCAGTCCCACTCGCTGGATATGGAGCTAGTGCAGCTAAAGGAGCTAAGTGGACTCAGAAAGGATATAAGGCTGTAAAAGGCACAGACAAAGCAGCACCTAAAGTTTTAAAACAACAAACTAAAGCTAATAAGGTACCTATTAAAACTAAAGTTACTCAAAATGTGGCTGAGACTGTAAGTAAAGCACCTCTACCTACACAAAAAGTAATTGCTAGAAGTAATAAGGCAACTAGTGACGCGGCTAAAGTTCTTCAGAAAGTCCCATTAGCTGGTAGAGCATTTAACCCTGCAAGTAAAATTAAAACTTGGGGTGTAGATCCAATAGTACGGTGGAGAGGCGCAGAAAATATTCTAACTGCAGGTACACAAGCACAAATACCCGGATTAATGGAAGCAGATGCTGCGTATCAAGGAGCCCAAGAAGGTTTATTAAGATCGATAGGATTGGGAACTAATGAACCTAATATACAGAACAATAACCTAAATAAGGAACTACAGGAAGTAAACGAAAATATAATCAAGCAGGATAACACATCAATGAAGAAAACTAAAATAGAGCCCAAAAATAAAATGAGTAAAGCCCAAAACGTTATGTATAATAAAGCATACGATGATTTAGACCAATTTCTTCAAAATAACCAAGGTAAATAGAGGGATCCGAAATGGGAAAATTTATTAAAGAGGATATGACTAAAAAAGCTTTTTTTAAAAGTTTAGTTAGGAAGATTATAGAAAGAGCAGGAACTAAAGCTGGAAAAGAAACAGCTAAAACTATTGCCACTGGAACAGCTATTGTAGCTGCTCCCGCAGTTGCTACTAAAGTACTGGCACCTGAACCAGTTGAAGTTCAAAATGAGAATGAAGCAAAAGCGATACAAGAAACTCAAATAAGTTCTACAGGACAGACTATAACGCCAGCTCCTTTTGTAGATGCAGTAGTTCCAAAAGATTCTACTAAAACTAAGAAAGATGATCCTAATAAACCTACTATTATAGACCCTAAACCAGAAAAAAAAGATACACAAAATATTATTCCTGTAAAGCCTAAACCTACTTCATTCGAAATAGATACGACGGACCAAGACTGGAAAAACTATATGAAAGAAATGGAATTATTAGAACACAATAAAAAACTTAAAAAACAAGGGTCTTACTGGCCAAACTCTTTATATAAGTTGGCACAAGTCTCAGATCAAATACAAATAGATAGAGTGAGCCCAATTTGGGAACATAAGCCTGGCAGTAAAAGATATAACGAAGTTTTAGAGTCTATGAAGTTAGACCCTAAATCTGGAATGTATAGCTCTGTTTTAGCTGATACAGTAAGCTATAGACCTGGGCCTAACATGACTGGTAAAGATATAACACACTTTGCGATACCAAAAGATAAGTCAACTCCAACTAAAATTCAGAATAAGTGGTCTGAAAATATAGATGGAGCCGTAGATCCCAAAGTACTTAAAGAGTATCTTGATGAGCATGTAAATCAGCATAAAAGACCAATAACTACTGATAAAGTAGATTCAAAAATGAAGGAGAAAAAATAATGAGTAAAGCAAGCGAAGTATTTTATAAGTTGGCACAGGCAAAAAAAGCACCTGCTAAAGCGCCATCAAAACCTGTAGCTGAAAAGAAAAAACCAGTAAAAAAGCAGCCTACATTAACTAGAAAAGATTTAATGAAAAAAGACGTTCAAGCTAAAACATTAAAGCTTGACGAGTTAATTAAAAAGTATCCGACTGTAAGTAAGTCAGACATTCTCACTGAAAAAGTAGATACAGCTGGACACACAGATAAATATAAAAAGTATCTTAGTACTGTTCAACCACATATCGGATCTAAAAGAACTGACATTGATAGCATGTTTGTTGTATATGATGCTCTTAGAGAAAGTGGACTTGACGATGATGTTATCGATGGTTTAAAAGATGACTGGTTCGGAGATGAAAGTAATATCGATTGGACTAAAGGTGGTGATGGAGTAAGAGAGATGATGGACCAAATTAGAGATGCTCAGGAAGAGCAAGGTGTCGAATCAGGCCGTGATATGCAAACTAACGCCGACAGACCAGGAGGCATATATGCAACTAATCTTCCGTTTTCTACGACAGCTCCAGAAGGACTTGCACAAGAAGCTCAGAAAATTAAAGAACGAAGAGAATCTATGAAACAGCCTGATAAAGATATTGCGAACAGGTATATTAATAGATCTGAAGGTGAAAAAGCAGATGTTTTTGATAGTCACCCTGACCAAGCACTATATGAAAGAGGAATAGAGAACCTTAGAAATAAAATGACTGAATTAGGTCTTTAGAGAACTGAGGGCATTTTATGAAAGAGTATTTAACACAGCTCGGGTTTACTAAGCTTGCAAAAGCAAGCACCGTTTCAAAGCTTAATAAATTAAATAAGGCTAAGTATAACCTTAAACCTTATTTACCACTTGATCAAGCTATGAAACCTAGATATGATATAGTACCTGTAGCTACTCCTTCAAAAAAATCTAAGTTAAGCTCTTTCAAAGTGCCCCCTTTCGCTAACCAAATTGGTAAGGCTCATAAAGCTTATACAAATAAGTTAATACACGTCCCTATAAAAGTAAAAGACCATAGAGGGGTCCTTAGTATAGGGAATGTTTATAATATGGATCCCAAAGACCCTAACATATATAAAGGGTTAAAATATACTTGGAAACTAAAGTAAATGAGTAAAGAGAATAAAAATCTAACTGATAATTTAGCCCGTAGTGCTATAGGAGCATACGGGTCAGGATTCGCTGGTGCCCTTACCGGACTCGCTGCTAATACTACCGCAGGAGTTGCTCATACAAACACAGTACAGGCTAGAAAACCTAGAAAAGTTAGGGATAGAGGTATCCTGCAACAGATAGACATGATAAAGGATAAGCTAAACCCGTTCAAAAAGACTAAAGTTAAAGAGTCTTATCTTAGCGAGAAAGCAGAAAAAGCATTTAATAATGAAATTAGAAGACAGGCTAAAAAGTATGATACTAAAATATATGATTCTTCCACATCAAAACCTGTTAAGAGGTATGGCCAAACAGGCGGTAAGTATAAGCACCTAACCGAAACAGGTAAATCAGGTACATATCTAAAGAAAACTAAAGCAATTAATGCAGTAATGCGCGAAAAAATAAAAAGCATTCCTGCAGGGTTTCTACCAAGTCTGAAAATACCTAAAATTTTACCGACACACAAAGTTGCTCCTTATTACAGGAATATACCTGATAGTAAAAGAAAGCTCAATAATTCAGGAGTGTTTGTTACTAAAAAATATAGAGGAGTCGCTCCAGAAGTAGTATTACATGAATTAGGACATGCTAAGTATTACCAAAAAGCATCCATGGCTAAAGCGTTGGCCAATAGAGCTGGAATGCCACTAGCTGTAGGAGCAAGTCTAGGACAAGCCTTTACTAAGAAAGATTCAAAAGCTGAAAAAGCATTAAGTGCAGTAGCTAATTTTGGAATGGCACCACAGCTAATTGATGAAGGCCACGCTAATGTACATGCTTATAAGTCTGTTAAAAAAGTCGTTAAGAAAAATAAATTAAATCCTAAGTATTTAAAGGGATCATTAAAGTCACTAGGAGCAGCATATGGAACATACGCCGGACTAGCTGCTATACCTATGGTTACTAACTATGTAGCTAAAAAACAAAAAGGGTTAGAAATCTAATGGGTAAATTTTTTAAAATAGCAAAACGAGTATCAAGGGAGGATCAACCGTACCCTAAAGATGTACATCATACCCCTTCTCCACATGCCTTTTGGAAAACTTTAATGCCGCGAATAGGATTTACTGATTGGGGACAAGACGCAGTAAAAACTAAAGGTATGGGAGCTGCTATGGAAAGGGTATTACCTTTTGGAAAGTCAGGAAGACACTGGCCCTTAAAAAAGACTGAAGAATTAAAAAAGGTTCCTGGTGTAAAAGGAGTTATACAACGAACTCTTCCAGGAGGTAAATCAGGGTTTGAGGTACATGAAAAACTAAGTAGTTTGGGTGGAGGCAGATATAAGAGTAGACGTAAACCTGTACCGTCTCCTAAAGCTCCCCCGATACCTAAAGCTAAAGCAAGTATTAAAGCTTCACCTGTATCTTATAAGCCTTTAACTACAAGGTCGGGAAGTTCTTTAAGTAAAAAAGCTGCAGTTAGGCTACATGATTGGGATTATTTTAAATACTTGTTAAAGCATAAAGCTAATATGTTAGGGCCTGGTAGAGATATAGGAGTTAAAACGAAAACATTATTAATGCATGACATGGACAAATTTGCTCCAAATAGATTTAGACAGTATTCAGATTGGTTTTTTGGACCAGAAGGTTTAAAGGGGACACAGAATCCCGAATTAAAAGCACGGTGGAGAAAAACAGTAGACGAGCATTATGCAAATAATTTACACCATGCACATAAAGTAGGAAAAGAGCAGCCAATTGATAATCAGCTTGAAGCTCTTGTAGATTGGTACTCAGTCAATAAATCCAATAATGCAACTACATTAAGATTTTTTGATTGGTGAGACTCTAAAAAAGATACTCTTCCTGTATCTAATGAAGTAAGACGTTTAGTAGAAATAGCAAAGGAGAAAGATTTAAATGGGTAAATTCTTTACTAAAAAAGCTCAGGCAACTGATCTTGATAACGTTGTACAACCTGATAGCTTAAAAGGGCTGCCGGTTGTTGTTGACAATAAGCCAAAACCTAAGCCTAAAACAGTAGAAACTCCTAAGCCTAAAAAAGAAGAGGTAAAACCTAAAACAGATGAATGGTGGACAGCTTTTCAGCCTACTAAAGATTGGGGCGTAGCTACCAGTCAGTTTAAAACTTTACAAGCTCAAGGATTAGTGCCTAAAGAAATTAAAAATTTTGGTGATTTAATTAAAGAGAGAAAAAAGTATGAAAAAGGAAGTACGGATTATAACTCGTTAAATACTATAGTTAATGCTGCATACGGTAATAATACAGCATTAACTGATATTAGAAAGGTTACCGCACCAGCCGATCCGCCAGCAGCCGATCCGCCAGCAGCCGATCCGCCAGC
>CEVB01022731.1_pt1 | contig 28516 bp, 20 predicted proteins | sample 531381 | NCBI WGS metagenome assembly CEVB01 (sample SAMEA2622763, study PRJEB7988) | marine metagenome | biome: marine biome (ENVO:00000447); feature: surface water layer (ENVO:00002042); material: "saline water (ENVO:00002010), including plankton (ENVO:xxxxxxxx)" | depth 5 m | reverse complement strand
AAGCCCTGTGCGCAGGCCGGCCGGTATGCTCTGTTAATTTGCCACAGCTGTCACTGGTGATCGATAACGACGTAAACGGTGCAGTACTCACGGCGAATGAAGACTCAGAGCAAATAGTGCAGCAGCTGGCTCAACAGATGTTGCAGTATTGGCAGAAAATACGCAGCGGCCAACTGCAACCGGAAGTAGTGAGCCAAATGGTTGCACCTTACAAAGCCAGTAATCAGATGCAGGTATTATTTGGCCGTCATCAACAATTACATTCTGACAATGGAGATGTCGTCACCCAAAGTTAAATATACGAGGTTTACCTATGGTTTCGCGCAGACAATTTATGCAACGTATGCTTGGTTTAAGTGCAGCAGCAATGCTGCCGCCAGCGATGGCAAATGCCGTTAAAAAAGCACCAGCCATTAAAACGGGGCAGGCCGCAGCGGCGACAGCTGTGGCGCAGTCGTCAGCAGGGACAGAGGTGGAGTCGTTACATCAGATAGCCGCGGCGTCAGGCCGGATGTTTGGTAGCGCCTTTGATATGGCGTCAGTTAACGACCCTCAGTATGGCGAATTATTAAGACACCATTGCGGTATTTTAACGACAGATTATCAGTTTAAGTTTGCCACATTAAGGTGGCGTGAAGAGTCGATAAATTATTACAAGGCAGACCAGTTGGTTGCATTTTGCCAGTCTGCCGGGCTTCCAATCCGTGGGCATACGTTAATTTGGAACGAATGGAACCCGGAGTGGCTGAAACAAGCCGCTCCCAGTCATGTTGCCTATTGGTTGGACCGTCATATCGAAGAGGTAGTAGGACGCTATGCCGGAAAGTTTCATTCCTGGGATGTGGTTAATGAGCCGATGTGGCCGGGTCACAATAAAGAGTTTGGCCTGCGCTCCGGGCCGTGGTTTCGAGCAATGGGGCCGGCGTATATCAAACGGGCCTTTGAAGTGACAGCGCGCACAGATCCGGCGGCTAAGCGTGTGCTGAACGAAGCCTGGCTTGAGCGTGCAGACCATTGGGGCCGTGGACTCAGAGCCGCATTTTTGCCGATGCTTGATCAGTTGCTGGAACAAGGCACACCGATTGATGCGATAGGGCTGCAATGCCACCTGGCACCGGATAATCTGGATATGGATGCCTTTTTGCAATTAGTCGAGCAGATCCAGCAGCGCGGACTGCCAATCTATGTCACTGAACTTGATGTTAACGATCAGATCTTTGCCGATGACATCGCTGAGCGCGATCAACACGTTGCGGCAGTATATTCTGATTTTTTGCAGGAGCTGTTGCAACAACCCGGCATTGAAATTATTCAGACCTGGCAGTTAAGTGATAAATATTCGTTCTATCAGGGCCGGCAGGAGCGTCAGGTCAGGGTACTGCCGTTTGATCGCGAGATGCAGGTAAAACCGGCCTACCATGCGATTGCCCAGGCGCTGGCGATACCGCGAAATGACTAATATCTCTGTTACAACCCCCATAGGCGCGACATTAAACGCCAAACCACATTACAGTCATATTGCCCTGGCACGTGGGATCAGTATTGTATTGGTTGCCTTTGGCCACAGCGCGCTGGCTGACATGCATGTCGCTGCAGAAGCGTTAGGCGTTGTCAGAATGCCGTTTTTCTTTTTGCTGGCAGGGTTATTTTTTGCACCGCCGTCAAATCTGATGCACTACTGTCGCAAAAAAAGCATTGTGCTGTTAAGCCCCTATTTTTTCGTACTGACAGCAATAGGCATAAAGCAATGGCTTGCCGGCGGTGATCTGCTCAGTTATCTGTCAGGTATGCTGTACGGTAATGGCCAGACTATCGCCTGGACACCTTTGTGGTTCTTACCGCATTTGTTTTTATTGTACTCGCTGGCAGCACTGACTCTTGGCCACGCAGCGTTCCGGCGTTTGCAACACTGGCAGCAGTATCTGATTACAGTAGTGTGGCTTATCGTTGCCGGTGCCGTGCTGAATATTATGCAGATACATGTATTTGCCACTGCTGCTGGTTTATTACATACCGGTTTGCCGTGGGGGGCAGATTTTGCCCCGGTGTCGCTGGGGTATTTTGCACTGGGCTATCTGTTGCGCCAGCAGTTTGTGCAGGCAGAGTTTAGCCTGATAAAACTAATTGGGTTTACTGCGTTATTCTGCGCACTGGTTTATCTGTTAAATGCAGCGGTGGATTTTAACCTTCGGCTGTATACACCCGCACTATTATTACCCGTCATTATCTTGCCCGGCTGTTTCATGCTATTGCAATTTGCTTTACTGCTAAGCCAGGTTCCGCTGCTGAGCAAAGCGTTTACGCTGTGTGGCCGGTACAGCTTGTATATTTTAATTTTCCACGTTTTTTTGCAGCAGGTGCTCAGCCGTCACCTTGGTAACGCGGCACTGTGGCAGCAAGGTACTGTGCTGGTGGGCAGCGTTGTGCTTTCGGTCGCAGCAGGCTGGTGTATACGCAGAGTGGTGTTGCTGCGCTATTGTTTTGAACCGCTGAATGCAGGTGTCGGAGTAACCCAATAATGCTGATTTCTAATACGCTAAAATATCTGCCATCGCAGGTGCTTGCGCCGCTGTCACAGTTTCTGTCTATTATTCTCTGGACCTATTTTGCTGATGAGAAGCTGATTGGTTACATCACGCTTATTACGGCGTTTCAGGAACTGGCAATGGCGATGTTCGTAAACTGGTGGATGCACTATGCGATGCGGGAGTATGGCCATTTCAAGCAGCATAACCAGCTAACTTCTTTCTGGCAGACATCCCGCTGTGTTATCGCTGTTTCATCTGCGATCATGGTAACGGCAGCCTTGTTGAACTTAGTGTTGTTTGTCGATAACGCTGCCAGCCCAACAGTGTGTGTTCTGGTTGCATTATATGCAGTTTTTCGGGCGCGTAATAATTTTAATGCTGCGATAGCATCGCTGGAGCAGCAAATTCTGCGCTATTCGATATTGACCAGTATCGGGCCCTTTGTCGGGCTTTTTATTGGCGTAGCATTACTGTATCAGTTTGGTAGCGATCCGCTTTACCCTTTACTGGGATATGTATTAGGCGAAATGCTGGCGACAGTACTGGCGCATCAGCGACATCAGATCAGACTTAGCTGGCAGCCTGACTCTCAAACCGTTAAGCAAGCACTGCATTATGGTTCGCCGATGATAGGTGCTGCCTTGTGTGCCTGGTTGATCCTGCAATACCCGCGTTACTTCATTGCCGGGACTTTGAGCCTGGAGCAGGCGGGGCTTTACGCAGTGGGTGTAGGGCTTGGCCTGCGTATTGCGTCGCTGATTACGATGATGGTGACGCCTGCTGCACTGCCACTATTATTTAAGCTGGTACATGAACAAGGGCAACAGGCAGCGGTTGCTCAGCTTCAGCAAAATCTGTTGCTGCTGTTAGTCGTTCTGCTCCCCGGTTTGCTTGGCCTGTACGCTATTATGCCTGTGCTGGTGCCTGTGCTGGTGGAACAGCGCTTCGTTGAGGCGACGATGCAGGTTATGCCGTGGGCATTGCTGGCCGGTGGTATAGAAGCAATCAAAAATGGTTATCTGAACCATTACTTTTTTATTCACAAAAAGACAGCCAGCATTTTTATTTACGACACAGCTATGGCTATCGCGGTAGTAGGATTGTGCTTTTTCATGGTTAATCTGTTTGGGATACAAGGTGGCGCTATGGCCACTGCTGTTGCTCTGGCGGCAGGTATTGGTGGTATTGTATTGTGGCTGGTGCTCAGTGCCCGAGTCCGTTTGCCGTATATCAATATACTGAAAACGGTGTTTGCTGTGACGGTGATGTTTTTACTGGTTGACAAGGTGTCAGCGGCAACTGCTGTTACTGCACTGGCGCTGAAAATATTTGTTGGCGCGCTGTCGTACACTGCACTTATGCTGCTGATGTTCAGACAAGATATCAGCGGCCTGATACGGCTTCGTCATTCTGCGGGTTAATATGCCAGATATTTTTCAGCGTAATATGCTAATGCCTGCTCCGCAGCTCAGTTTACTGGTATTGGCGCTGGCGATAATCGCCTTGTTCAGTTTATCGGGTAATGTGTTGTACCTGTTTGGTATTTCTTATGACTCTCCCGGTGGCAGCCCACTGCAAAAGATCCACCCGTCAAGCTACCTGTTATTGTTAAGCATGATGATCTGGGCTTTGTACCGAGGTGGCATACAGCAATTGTATTCGCTTACGTTGCTGCGTAGCCACTTCTTGCTACTTGCCGCTGCAGTTTGCTTGTTACTGCAGGATATTTTGCTCGGCCGGCCTTTGTCTTCAGCCATTGTAAGTTATGTTAGCGCAGCACTTTTTGTCATGCTGTTAAAAGCACAAAGCCTGAAACGTTTGTTACAGCTTAAACAGATATTACTGTTGTTGTTGTTCGCCAATGCGGCGGTTGGCGTATATGAATATTTAACCGGCGGGTTGATTGCGCCTCTGGTACTGACCGATATCAGCAGTGGTGACGTCATAGATACATCTCACTGGGGGCAAGTGCGTTCTGCCGGACTTATGGGACATCCACTAACCAGTACCATGTTAAGCGGGTTCTTTCTGGTGTGTTTTGGCGCGCGCTTTCTGTTTGCCAGAGTGTCGTTAGGGGAAAGCTTAACCGCAGTAATGTTGTTAGTTGCGTTGCCACTTTTCGGCGGTCGCGGCTCTATTCTGGCTTTTCTGCTAGTGCTATTGTTGATGCTTAGTATCAAAGGTGCGCAAAGCCTGCAGCGCCGCGCTATGTCGCGAAATGCTTTGTTGTATTTGTTATCCTCGCTACTGCTACTGCCTTTACTGTTGTATGCGGCTTATTTAGCCGGTTTACTGGATCCGGTACTTAGCAGAATGGAGGATGACCAGGGCAGTGCGTCAACCCGGCTTATTGCCATTGAAATAATGCTTGATACCCCGCTTATAAACATACTGCTTGGCGATATAGACCGTAGTTTAGCCGCTAAGGTACTGCTGTACGGTTCGCGCTACGGTATTGAAATTGGCTGGATAGCACTGACGCTTACTTACGGGGCGTTGTTGTCCGGTTTTCTGCTGTACGCACTTTATCTGAATCTTAGTCATTTATATCGCAAGCTATCAGCGTTGCTTATTTTCCCGTGGCTATATGCTGTTATCGCATGGAGCTCCGGCACTGGGATATCTGGCAAAACCATTATGTTAAGTGCAGCATTAATAATGACATTGTTGCTGTTTGCCGAAGAGCATGATGTCCGCCACGGTGCAATTACCGGCTGACGCTATAGCACGCCAAGCTGAACAAAATGTGAATATAATGTTGAATAAAGTATTAATTATGAGTGAAAAATTATAACCCAACAGGTTATAAATGTTCGTTTGTCACTGTTGCTGTGGACGCAGTAGTTTAGTAGCGATGCAGAATATCCGAGGTGTGCATAGCTGCAGTCCGGCCCGGCACCCCCCATATTCTGTGAAGCTGAACTAATGCGGAGCAGAAACCATGACTAACTCAATATTCCGTTATGAGCATTCGGGCTCATCAGTAGTATACCGGTTAATCGATCTGATGATTCTGGTAGCCGTATTTCTTAGCTGCTTGTATGTGTACCAGGTGCCTTTTGACAAAGAATACCTGCTGTTACTCAGTGCCTCTTTGGCTATCTACTCTTATCTGGCTGAATCGGTGCAGTTGTACCGCTCGTGGCGCGCGGGCCGGTTTTCACGCATGCTGGTGCATGTCGCCGTTATTCATACGGTGTCATTCTTACTGATCGTCGCCGGGCTATTCCTGTTAAAAGAAGCAGAAACATTCTCCCGACTGGTGTTAAGTACGTCTTATGTAGCAGGTTTATCTGTGCTGATCCTGTGGCGCTTGGTTGCCCGCGCGATAAAAACCTGGCGCCGCAAACGTGGTTTGAGCCTGCAACAGGTGGCGATTATAGGGCTGACGCCATCAGGTATCGCGCTGCGCGAAGAAATGGCTCAGCACATTGAGTTAGGTTTTAACTGCATAGGCTTTTATGATGACCGGACACCTGAAAGGCTTGAAGACCTGCCAACAGAAGCACTGCTCGGTGATGTAGAAGCTGCGGTAAAGATGGCTCGGCGGGGCAAAATTGCCAAGTTGTATATCTGCTTGCCGATGATGGCAGAAAAACGCATAGCAGATATTATCAGTCGGCTTGGAGACACGACAGTTGATGTGTTGATGGTGCCGGAATTTCTGCTGAAAAACCTGATGCATGCCCGTATCGGTAATGTCGGTAACATCGATACGCTCAGTGTGTTTGAATCTCCTATGTTTGGTTTTCAGAGTTTTTACAAACGCAGTTTTGACTTATTGTTTAGCAGCACTGTGTTGTTATTAATATCTCCGCTTTTAATCCTGATTGCACTGGCTGTTAAGCTTACGTCAAGCGGGCCTGTGTTATTCCGTCAGGACAGATATGGTCTGGATGGAAAAAAAATAGGTGTCTATAAGTTTCGTTCGATGAAAGTGATGGAAAACGGCGGCGCTGTAATACAGGCCAAACGTAATGACAAGCGTATTACGCCGGTCGGAGCGTTTTTACGCCGGACGTCATTGGATGAGTTACCGCAGTTTTTCAATGTGCTACTGGGCGAAATGTCAGTTGTTGGCCCAAGGCCACATGCCGTTGCGCATAACGAAGAGTACCGTAAACAAGTCGCCTTTTATATGTTGCGGCATAAAGTCAGACCCGGTATTACCGGTTGGGCGCAGATAAACGGCTGGCGTGGTGAAACGGACACGCTGGAAAAAATGGAAATGCGGGTGAAATACGATCTGGACTATATCCGAAACTGGTCGCTGCTGTTTGATGTCAGCATCGTATTTAAAACGGTATTTAAAGGCTTTGTTGATAAAAATGCCTACTAACAGGATACGTTAATGTCTCAACACTCTGGATTATGCCAGCCGCTGCTGGCATTACTATTTCTCAATAGTATACCGCTGTCAGCACAACAGCTGATGACAACGCCGATTAAAACAGCTTCGGGAGTCGATTTTACCCCGCAGCTGGATTTCGAAATGCGTCATGATGACAATATTGCCAATACCGCAGCTAACGAGCAAGGCAGCTGGGTATCCATACTGACACCTGAGCTTAGCGCGCAGCTGCTGTCCGGCCCGAATCAGTACCGGGCTCTGGTTAAACTGGTCTCGGGTAGTTACTTAAGCAATAAAGATGATAATTATCTCGATTGGCAGGCTCAGACATCAGCATTGCTTGAGCTGTCAAGTCGCCACCGTTTTGATATTTCAGCAAGTTATGCTGGTGCACATGAAGCCCGTGGTACCGGCATTACTGAAGGACAGGGTAATCAATTGAGCGAACCGGCAGAGCTACGTAATTTTCGCCTGAACGGTGCCTATGAATATGGCACCCGGAGTGGTCGTGCGCAATGGCGTCTGTTTGCCGGTTATTATGATAAACAGTATCAGAACTATGAAGATCTGACGCAGTTCAGAAATTACGACAGCACCAAAGTCGGGACAGAGCTATTTTATAATACAGGAGCCAGTACACATTTACTGGCCGAAGTGAATCAGGTGTATACCCGTTATGACCTTACCGACGTCACTGGCAGCCGGGACAGCGATACCACTAACTACCGCATCGGTGGGCGCTGGCAGCCAAGCGAGCTGACGGCGGCAGAGCTTCGGGTTGGCTATCAGAACCGGCAGTTTGACAACCTGCTACGACAGGACTTTTCCGGTGTCGCCTGGGACGTGACATTACAGTGGGCACCGCTGAGTTACTCGCGTTTTAATTTAAGCACCGGGCGTCAATCAAAAGAGCCTGACACGCAAGGTGATTTCGTCAGAGAAACCCATTACAGCCTGTTCTGGACCCACAATTGGCAGCCCCTATTCAGCACCCGCGCTGGTATCAAAAGGGTAGAGGATGAATATACCGGTTTTGACCGCAGCGACACGCTAATGCGCTATCAACTCAGCGCTCACTATTCTGTTATGCCACAGTTACTGCTGGGTGCCGGGGTTGTGTTACATCGCAACGACTCTACCCAGGACAATATCCGTTTTGATAAAAATGAAGTGTTTGTCAATCTGCAGTTAGCGTTATAAGGATCACTATGACGAAATACGTAATCGCCATATTGTTATGTGTGTTCGCCTGGCAAACCAAGGCGCAAGAGCAATATCTGCTTGGGCCGGGGGATGTCATTATCATCAAGGTATATGGCCAGGAAGACCTGGAATTGCAAACCCGCCTGACAGACAGCGGCACCATTAATTATCCGTTCCTGGGTGAGTTACAGCTTACAGGCATGAGTATCAAACAGGTTGAAGATGTCATTTATCAGGGCCTCAAAGGCGATTATCTGGTAGAACCCAATGTGTTTGTCGGCATGGTGGAATACCGGCCATTCTATATCCATGGTGAAGTCAAACTACCCGGTGGCTACCCCTATCAGCCAGGCATGACGGTAAACCAGGCTATAGCCCTGGCAGGGGGCCTGACCGAGCGGGCATCACGCGACAAGATCCTCATCTCCCGTGAAGGCCAAAAGAATCAGCATGAAAATGGCAACCTGAACAGCCGCATCCTGGCCGGCGATACCATCACTATTGAACAGAGATTTTTCTGATTATGGCCGTAAATTCTACCAACACCCCGCTGACATCAGGCGAACATCTGGTTGACCTGAGTAAACTTTTTGCAGCGATAGGCCGCTACAAGTGGCGCATTATTTTGCTCGCCATCATTAGCGCAATTTGTGCCGCGCTGATTGCGCAGAATATGACACCCATTTACCGCTCTACAGCCACTTTGTTGATTGAGGCTCAGGCTGCACGGGCAATAAAAATTGAAGAGGTGTATGGCTTTAACTCTTCTCAGGAAGAGTATTACCTGACCCAATTCGAAATTTTAAAGTCCCGCTCTATCGCCGAACGGGTATATGATGAGCTGAGCTTAGCCGGTCATCCGGCATTGCAGAGTAAGCCCACCTTGTATCGTCAGGCGATGAACTTTGTTAAAACACAGCTGGGTATTAAAGAAGAGGTTATTGCGGACAGCGAGCTTAGCAGTGCACTGACGCGTAAACGCCGGCTTGACGGTTTTAGCCGCAGCATTCAGATAAGCCCGGTGCGCAAAACACAGCTGGTTAATCTCAGCTTTCAATCTTCAGATCCGCGCCTGGCACAGTCGGTTGCCAATGCCATTGGTGAAGCTTATATCGCCAGTCAGCTTGATGCCCGGTTAGGGATAACACAAAAAGCAAACAGCTGGCTGGGCGGCCGGCTGGGTGAGCTACGTGAGCGGCTGGAGCAATCAGAAGCCAGGCTGGAGGCATTTCGCGCTGAGCATAACCTGGTCGATGTTGAAGGGGTGACGGCATTAGATGCCAGAGAGCTTGAACGCCTGAATGAGGAGCTTACCGATGCGCGCTCAAAGAAAACCAAAGCCGAAGGCTTTCTCGCCCTGGTCAGGCAGTTTGACCAACATGATATTGCCGGCTTAGAAAGCTTGCCTGAGATAACGTCGCACCCGTCAGTACAGAATGTAAAGCGTGAAGTGATGGCGGTCGAGCGTAAGTTCTCGGAGCTGAGCAAAGTATATGGGCCCAAACATCCCAAGATGATTGCGGTTCAGGCCGAGTTGTTAACAGTAAACAACAGCTTACGTCAGCAGATCGGCCGTTTGATCGAGGGGATTGAAAAAGAGGCCCAAAGCGCAGCACGCCGGCTGGCGGCTCTGGAGCAGCAATTCAACCGCACTAAAACGGCGTTTTCAAGCTTAGGGTCGGTTGAGTCAGATTACCGCAGGTTACAGCGTGAGGTTGAAACCAATCAGCTGTTGTTCGAAAGCTTTTTTGCCCGACAAAAAGAGACTGAGGTCACCGGTGATTTTGATGCGCCGATAGCCCGCTTTACCGATAGAGCAGTGCTGCCGTCGGAACCGGTTAAACCGAATAAAAAGATGATTGTCATGCTGACGTTCGTCAGCACCCTGTTGCTTGGCACAGTCTTGGCGCTGTTACAGGATGCGTTTAACGACACGATTAAAAACACCGCTGACGCTGAGCAGGAACTGGCGCAATGTGCGCTGGGGCATTTACCCAGAAGCAAGAAAAAGAAAAACGAGCAACTGCGCAGCCTGGCGTATTTTGATCCGAAGCAGCGCCGTTACAGTGACGCTGTACGTAATATTCGTACAGCAATGTCCTTAATGGCCCTTGATAAACCGCTGCAAGTGATTGAGGTCACCTCATCTGTACCGCAGGAGGGTAAAACCACTGTCAGTATGAACCTGGCTTTTGCTTACGCCGCGCTTGAGCGGGTGCTGCTGATTGACGCTGACTTGCGTAAACCGGCCGTTGGCGCGCGTTGCAAACTGCCAAGCTATCAACCAGGCCTGGCGAATGTGCTGGCTAAGACTGCCTCACTGGAGGAGTGTATCGTCAAAGATGTGCAGGACGGAGTCGATGTGATGCCAGCCGGCGCAGTGCCGCTGAATCCGATGGAGCTGTTAGCCGGTTCCGGTATGCAAAGCTTGCTACAGCAGTTAAAAGGCCAGTACGACAAAATCATCATAGACACGGCGCCGGTGCAGGCGGTAAGCGATCCTCTGCTACTGGCACCGCTGGCAGATGCTGTTGTGCTGGTGGTTAAAGCCGAGCGCACACGCATTCCTGTGATTAAACATACATTAGGTCAGCTGCATCAGGCGCATGCCCGAATGTATGGCGTGGTGCTCAATCAGGTTAAAAGTGACAAAGCGGAGCCTTACTATGGCAATTATGGCGCTTAAAGGCTCAATCTAATGTTTGATTTACATAACCATATTTTGCCGGGAATAGATGATGGCAGCCGTGATATGGCCGAGTCGCTGCAGTTACTGCGCCTTGCCGCAGAGCAGGGGATAAGTCATATGCTTGCCACTCCCCATATTAACCCGGGCCGTTACGATAACAGTGCTGCTGGCATCAAGCACGCCCTGGACTGCTTACGTCAAGCTGCCAGTGAGCAACATATCAACATCAGTGTTGCAGCTGCAGCTGAAGTGCGTATCAGCAGTGAAATGCTGCCGCTGGTTGAACAGGGCAAATTACCGTTTATCGGGCAGTATCAGGGGCGCAATGTCGTGCTGCTGGAGTTGCCGCACAGCCATGTTCCACCGGGTAGTGACAAGTTACTGGCCTGGCTTGGCCGGAAAAATATCAGCGTGATGCTGGCGCATCCGGAGCGAAACCGCGATTTGCTGGCTGAACCAGAGCGAATTAAACCGTTTATTAAAGCCGGTTGTTTGTTTCAGTTAACGGCTGGTGCGCTTGACGGCGATATGGGGCCGGACGTTATGGCGCTGGCCCGGCATTGGTTAAAACAGGGGGTGTATCACATCATTGCCAGTGATACGCATTCGGTTAAACGCCGGCCACCGAAACTGGGACAGGCATTTGAGTATGTGAAACAGGTTCAGGGTGAAGAACAGGCACACCGGCTTTGCGTTAGCAATCCGGCTGAGCTGTCTGCGCTTGTATTCGAACGCGGCATGTTACTGAGTTAAAAAAAAGTATCAACACTCTGCAACAGGTTGTAGTGATCGTCTACCAGCCATAAGCTGCGCCATTTATCAAAGGTCAGGCATGGATGAGATGTGCTGAGCAGGACAATATCGCCAATATGGGGCTGGATAGTGCCGCTGTAGCGCCAGAACGCATGCTGATCCATTACTTTTATTGTCTCACAGCCCTCGGGCTTGTCGCTTAACAGCTTACCATCGCGGTAAATCGCAATGGCTTGTGGCAAGCCTGCGTCAAAGGCCGCGTCACGTTTACCAAAGCCGAGCACTGCCAGCCCTGGTTCCGGCAGAGACTGCACATAAGCCGCCAACTCCAGCGCACTGGATAAACTGTCACCCAGACGACAGGCAAGATGACTGCGCGACATAAGCTGTTGCTGCGCCTGTTCGTATATGCCTTTGTCATGGCTGATATAACAGCCCGGGCGCAGCACGATACGCATTGTATCGGGTAAGGTAGCTTTGTTAAGCTCAGTGGCAACAATGTCATACCAGACTGAGCCTGCGCCGCTTATCAGCGGTTGCTGATATTTAAGCAGTTGTTGCCTGGTCAGCGCTTTCGCCAGTGCGGCGGCACGCTGTACAAACTGGCGCACATCGCGCTCAGTATCGTCACTTTTTATTACGCCCTCGTAGAACTCGATACCTGCCAGGCTTAAGCCGGGCAGGGTAGCAATATGTTGTGCCAGCTCAGTTGCCTGTTGATTAGTCCGGCAACCGCAGCGACCACCGGGTACACCAAGCTCAATCAGTACCGGTAAAGTAAGTTTTTCGGCGGCAAAAAAAGCTGACAACGCACTGGCATTGGCATGACTGTCAACACAGACATAAATATTACATCCCCTGCCAACAACCGCTGCCACCAACGCCATATTGGCGCGGCCAACCAACTGATTGGCCAGAATGATTTGCTGCGCACCGGCCTGGGCGGCAACTTGTGCCTGATAAGCCGTAGCGACTGTGATACCCCAGGCGCCACTGGCCAGTTGCTGCTGGAACAGCCAGGGCGTCATGCTGGTTTTACCATGTGGAGCAAGCGACACGCCACAGCTATTGGCAAAGCGTTGCATCCATTGCAAATTATGCTCAACGGCAGACTGCTTCAGCACAGCCGCTGGTAGGCAGATATCCTGCTGCAGTAAATTCAGTTGCCGGTTTAATTGCTGCGTTGCTGCAGCTTTATGCCCAGAATTTTGGTACTTCATAACATCTCGCTATTAACTAATTGCTATCCAGATTGAAGTGTAACCAGTAAATTGCTGTAAGTAAGCGATATTAATGTTTACTTTTGCATCAGCATGGTACAAAGTATCTTTTATGTCTAGAGAAATGTTACTTTAGCAAAAGTTACTCTGTAACACCATTGCTAAAGGTTTCAGCCCGGCGGAAAAAGTAATGAGTTACGAAATAGATGTGTTGTCACGCATTTCTGAACGTTTTGTCGAAATGAGTGAATCGGAACAAAGGGTAGCGCAGCTGATCCTGGACAATGTCAAAGCTGCAACCGAGATGAGTATCGCTAAACTGTCGGAGCAGGCCGGTGTAAGTCAGGCAACAGTTACGCGTTTTGCCCGCACCGTTGACTGTAAAGACGTGCGTCAGCTTAAAGTGAAGCTGGCACAATCGCTGGCTGTCGGCCAGCGCTTTGTTGAAGAAACACCCGATCTTGACGGTATTCAGGGTGTGTACGAAGCAATAAAAAACACGCTGGACCTGAGCCGCAAATTGCTGGTAGAGGCCGATATCAAACTGGCAGTCAGTTATCTGCAAGGCGCCAGAATGATTTTTTGTATCGGCATGGGCGGCGGCTCTTCTATCGGATCACAGGAACTGCAGTACCGACTGTTTCGTTTTGGTATGCCGGTGTGCAGTTATCAGGATGGTTTACTTACCCGAATGGCCGCTGCTGCAGTTGAACCTCAGGATGTCCTTGTTGCCATTTCTCTGACCGGTAACACAGCAGAAATCATTGACTCTGCAGCCATAGCGCGCCAATACGGTGCCAAAGTTATTGCCATTACCAAACCCAGCTCAGCACTTGCTGCCAATGCCGACATCGTGCTGGGTCTGCAGGCACCGGAAACCGACTTTATCTATAAGCCATCGGCTTCACGCTACGCCATGCTGGCGATTATCGATGTGCTGGCGACCGAAGTTGCTAAACAGAATAAACGTAAATCACGCGACAAATTGCGCCGTGTCAAGCTATCGCTGGATAGCCATCGCGGTGGTGACGAGCGTCAGCCGCTTGGAGACTAAACCGTTATGACGATAAAACGCTATGGTATCGATGAAAGTACCGGTACCGGTGGCCAAAAGCTGCCCTTTGCCAAAGCTGTAGAAGCCGCTGGCTGGCTGTATGTGTCAGGCCAGACACCCATGCGAAATGGTGAGGTCGTTGAGGGCGGTATTGTTGAGCAGTCGGAACTGGCACTGCAAAACTGCATAGACATTATGCAGCAGGCTGGCTATCAGTTGGCGGATGTTGTGCACGTAAAAGTGTATCTGACAGATGCGCGTTACTTTGCAAGTTTTAACCAGGTATTCCGCCGGGTGTTTGCTGAGGCGCCACCTGCCAGGATTTGTGCGGTGGCTGACCTGGTGGTCGACTGTAAAGTTGAGGTTGATTTGACCTGTTACCGCGCTGATCGCTGCTGATATGAACGGCACACTGTTTCTGCTTGGTTTTGGTCTGTATCTGTTGCTGATGATTACCATCAGTTATCTGGTATCACGCAGGCAAAGCAGCAGTGAAGATTTTTTGCTGGCCGGACGTAAAGTGTCCGGCACGCTGACACTGGGAACCACTGTCGCGACGATGATTGGTACCGGCACCAGTATGGGAGCTGTAGGCTATGCCTATCAGCATGGTTGGGGAGGCATTTTGTATGGTATCGGCGGTGCCGTTGGTATTTTACTGACAGCCTGGCTGTTTGCACCGCTGCGGCAATTGCGTTTTATGACAATGAGCGAAGAGCTGTGTTACTACGTTGGTGCCAACCAATGGGTAAAGCATTGCAGTGCGGTGCTTATCTTCCTTGCGTCACTGGGCTGGCTCGGCGCGCATATTATTGGTGGCGCCCTCTATTTATCCTGGGCCACGGGCATAAACTTACTGCATTCCAAATTACTGATCGCAGGTGCCTTTACTCTGTACGTTATGATAGGTGGTTATAAGGCGGTTGTTTGGACCGACAGTCTGATGGCTGTGCTGCTGTTTTGTGGATTTATTGTGATGAGTGCCGCTGCGGTGCATATTAGTGGTGGTATAGCACCACTTGCTGATTTGGTCACTGAAGCGCTGCATTCCGGTCAGATGAAAAGCCTGCCGTTGCTGCCGGCTATTTCTCTGGCGGTGGTCGTGGCAGTGGGCGTGATGGCGACACCGTCATTTCGGCAACGTATTTATGCTGCACGCAGCGTCAATACGGTCAGGCGTTCGTTTTTGCTGTCAGGCGGTTTATATCTGTTATTTGCCTCTTTACCGGCCGTCATTGGTATTACCGCATTTTCACTGGCACCCGAGCTGGATAATCACCAGTTTGCCTTCAGTACGGTGGCCGTTATGTTGCTGCCAGCCGCTTTGGCAATGCTGGTGTTGCTGGCTGGCCTGTCGGCTACGTTATCCTCTGCCAGTTCAGATGCTATTGCTGCCGTGTCGGTACTGATCCGCGATTTATACCAGGCAGTAACGGGGCAGATGCCGCCGGTTAATAAAGCCGTGCGCTACGCCAGACTGGCTGTGCTAGTAGTGTCAGGCTGCGCATTACTGCTGGCTCTGCTATCCGATGATTTAATCAGCTACATCAGCAACATGATCGCGACGCTGATTGCCGGTATGTTTGTTGTCGCTGTACTTGGCCGGTTTTGGCAGCGGCTTAACTGGCAGGGCGCATTGGCGGCGATGCTGACAGCTGTATTTACCTCGCTGTTGCTGTTAAGCCAACCGCTCTGGCTTGCACTGTGGGGAAACCCCTGTATTCCGGCTGTCAGCTGTGCTTTTTTTGCAGCAGTGCTAGTCAGCTTGCTGACGCCGGCATCCGTAGTAAGCCGGGATCTGGCATTGCAACGTATTACGGCACAGCGGGAGCTAAACCCTGTTGTGCAGCAAGAGCAAAACGGACGCCCTGTCACGCTGGAACAGCGGTACTGAATTCAATGAGGGTTTATGCGTATTTTTACTGCCTCGCTGGCAACTGAAACCAACACGTTCTCGCCGATGTATACCGATGTGCATAGCTTCTATCAGAGCTTTTATGCGCCACCAGGCCAACATCCGGACACACCTACGTTATGCAGTGCACCACTGATTGCTTGCCGTGAATACGCCAGCAGCAATGCCAATATTGAAGTAATAGAAGGCAGTTGCAGTTGGGCTGAGCCAGGCGGCTTGCTGAACCGGCAGTCTTATGAGCAGTTACGCGATGAAATTTTGCTGCAATTGCGTCAGGCTATGCCGGTGCAGGCGGTACTGCTTGGCTTGCACGGTGCTATGGTGGCGCAGGGGTATGACGACTGTGAGGGTGACTTACTAACGCGGGTACGTGAAATAACCGGGCCAGATGTGTTTATTGGTGCCACGTTAGACCCTCATAGCCACCTGACACCTGACCGGCTCAAAGCGTCTGATGTGCTCATAGCATTTAAAGAGTTCCCGCATCTGGATTTTATGCAGTGCGCGCGTGATTTGGTGCGCCTGGCGGTGGCAGCAGTGCAGCGTGAGGTTAAGCCCAGCATGAGCAGTTTCGATTGCCGGATGATAGATGTATTGCCAACCAGCCATGAGCCGATGAAATCCTTTATCACGAAGATCCGTCAGCTAGAGCAACAACCGTCAGTGCTGTCGATTTCGGTTATTCATGGTTTTATGGCGGGGGACGTGCCATATATGGGCACGCAATTGTTGGTCGTCACTGATAACGAACCTGAACTCGGGCAGCAACTGGCAAAACAGCTTGGGTTGGAACTGTTTTCTTTCCGCGGACGCACTTTACCGCGGTTTGACAGCATAGAAACCGCACTGACGTTAGCCGTACAAAGTAAGGGCACGACTGTGCTGGCCGACGTCTGGGACAACCCGGGTGGCGGTGTAGCAGGGGATGGCACCTTAATTTTGCAGCAGATACTTGCACGTAAACTGACCAATGTAGCTGTTGGGACTATTTGGGATCCTATGGCGGTTAAGTTGTGTTTTGCCGCCGGAGAAGGCGCCCGGATAAGCTTACGTTTCGGTGGTAAAAGTTGTGCCACTGCTGGCGAGCCAATAGACAAAGTAGTGCAGGTTGTCCGGCTTAAAGCCAATGCTGAGCAGCAGTTTGCCGACAGCAGTGTGCCTATGGGTGACTGTGCATTGATTAAATTTGATGGTATCGACGTTATTCTGAATACCAACCGCTGTCAGTCGTTTGACCCCAGCCTGTTCAGGGCCCTGGGTATTGCGCCGGAAGAGCGCAGCCTGCTGCTGATCAAGTCGACTAATCATTTTTATCAGGGCTTTGCGCCGCTGGCGGCGCAGGTACTTTATGTCGATGCCGGGGCGCCATACCCCAGCGATCCTAAGCGTAATGGCTACCGCCACCTGACCAGGCCGATATGGCCCATAGTAGAAGAGCCGTTCGCGCTATAGTGCAATGCGCTCAATGCAGCCACACTGCTGAATGGTGACATACAAAGTCTTTTCGTCACGGCTCAAGGCGACATTCGTCGGTAAGGCATTGTTAAGTCGGTATTCCTGCAACAGGTTGCCGTTTTTATCCAGTTTCGCTACCACGCCTTTACCATAACGTGCGATAAACAGATTCCCCTGGCTGTCGGTGCGCATACCATCAAGGCCATATTCACTGAAGCGGGCAAACAGTGTTTTGTCAGCCAGGCTGTTATCCGGCAGGATCCGAAAACGCCATACTGTTCGCTGCACACTCTCGTTAACGTATAAAAATTGCTGGTCGGGGCTTACAGCAATGCCATTGGTTGTACCCATATCGGCGCGCATTAACTCGCTTTGGCCGTTTCGGCTAATGCGCCATAATTTGCCGCTGTTATCTGCCCAGTTCGGATCGCTGGCAAACAAAGTACCGTTTTGCATAATGGCCAGATCATTAGGCTGGTTCATCGTCTTGTTGTGGCTGAAGGTATTCAGCTTGCCGTTGTGATAACGCAGAATATTGTGGCCGGTATAGTCGGCGATATACATGGCGCCGTTTTCATCAAACACTATGCCGTTGCCGGTGCTGCCAGGGGCTAATGTAATGTAACGACTTGCACTGCCATCAGCACTGACTTTGCCGACGGTACCAGCGGTTGCAAAGTTGACAGCATACAGGTTGCCGGCAGTATCGACAGCCGGGCCTTCTACCGCGCCGCTGAAAGTCCCCGCTTTAACCCAGATATGGCTGTGCGGAGTATGTTCGAGTAACTTTTGTAGTGGCCGGTGCAGGGCAATAATTATCTCATGCTGAATGGTCGCGGCCTGTTCAAGCTGCAGTGCGATGCTGTCGCGCTTTGTTTTTAAAAGCGGTTTTTGCTGTTCAATGCTGTTCAGCATTAACTGGCCTGACTGGCTTAATGCCGCCAGTTGCTGCATCAGAGAGTTGTAAGGTTTGAGAGTTGCGACATTTGTTGCAAGCAGTCCGTTAGCGGCGGTTTGCCACTTCGCAAGCTGCTCATTAAGCCAGTGCTTGTCGACAGCCTGGCGTTGTTCCAACCAAAGCTGCAAGCGTTGTTCAAACTGGCGAACAGCGCTTTGCTCGGCTGGTAAGAAATCAGCCAGCAGGTTAAGCGGGGCATCCTGATGATAAATGCCGGCAGCAGACTTTTGATGCAGACGATGATAATAATGCGCGGGTTCAAAAGCCTCACTGACAGTTGCTAAAGCCTGTGAATGTTCACCTGCCAAAGCAGTATACCCCTGTTGCTGTTGCCTTATGTTCTGCAGGCTGAAGTGATTTAACCGCTGATTAAGCCAGCCGAGCCGCTGATACATACTGTCTTCGTCAGTGACATCCTGAGCTGACCACAGTCGCTCAGCAACAGCGAAACCATTCGGCCATAAGCGGATATCGATATTGTCTTGCGTCACCAGCTCGCCCCATAACGCCATTTCGCCACCGAGAATGTGTTGCGTTGTGCTGCCGTCAGTATCATAGGTGTAAGGAACGGGCGCTGCTACCGGTAACTTTTTATCCGCGCGTTGCTGTAGTGCTATTGCAGAACCGTTGACCTGGTAAGGCGCATTACCGACAATCAGCTTACCCTGTAGTGTTTCGCCAAGCGTAAAATCTGCAGTAAGCGGCCCCATCCAGCTATCAATCCGGAAGCTTAGTTTGTCAGCGTTCAAGACAGGTTGCTGTACGAAAACCGGTGAGCGGCCATCAAACTCCATTAAAGCGTGCACTGTGCCGTCAGTAAGACCGAGCAGGGCCAACTTGCCTGTTATGGCACTGCCGCGCAGCCGCTCGAAATCAAAATGCCAGGCAGACCAACGGGTAAGCTCTGATAAGTCTGGCAGCGGCCGGTTTGCTGGCGCCGGGTCGTTACGGTAGTGAAAGGCGGCAAACTGTGGTTGGTCCAGATAATAACCGGTCGACAGTACGGTATCGTAACCTTCTGCAGCGGCCTGATGCAACGATTCTACGCCACGCCATGACTGTACCAGCACCGATTTTGGTAAGCTGCCCTGCGTTATTTCATCCCAGCCCATCATAGTGCGGCCAGCCTGTTGCAGTATGCTGTGCACCCGCTGGTTAAAGTAAGCATGTAACGCAGTAGCGTCAGCCAGCTGATGTTGTTGCATAAACTTTACGATATGAGCCGAGCCAAGCCAATGCTCGCTCAACACTTCATCGCCGCCGATATGCAGATAGGGATCAGGAAATACCGTTGTTACTTCCGTGATCAGTTCAGTCAGAAAGTCATAAACGGCTTCATTCGTTGGGTCCAACACGGCCGGATGCACTCCCCAGTGTTTTTCGGGTTGTTTCGGCCCGGGTTGGCTCATCAGTTCAGGATAAGCAACACCGAGAGCGGTCGTATGGCCCGGCAGGTCAATTTCCGGTACGACGCGGATGCCACGCTCCGCGGCATACTGTACCAACTGCCGTAACTGTTGCTGTGTGTAGTAGCCTTGTTTGCCTCCCAGCTGGTGTAACCTGGGAAAACGCTTTGACTCAAAACGCCAACCCTGGTCATCGGTCAGATGCAGGTGCAGCACATTCAATTTCACCGCCGCCATAATGTCCAGCTGGCGCAGCAAAGTTGGAAAAGGCAAAAAGCGCCGGGCCGGATCCAGTAACACGCCACGCCAGCTAAACCGCGGCGCATCATACAGCTGTAATGCAGGGGCTTTGCCATTTTTCTCCAGCTGTAACAGCGTTTCCAGACCGCGCAAAACACCGATTTCTGTTGTGGCGTCAAGTTCAATTTCGTGCTGGCTGATACGCAACTGATACTGCTCGTTCATCTGCACAACCGGTATATTGCTTTGGCGGGCGTCAGTGACTGTAATGCGCAAGGTTTGTTGTGGCGTGTCGGCAATATCGACGCCGGTTTGCAGAGCTAAGCGCTGAACAAACCGCTCTGTTGCCTGATTAAGCAAAATGTTGTCCGGGGCGTCGATATTAAAGCCAGAGCTGAAATCAAATTCTCCCTGCTGTAACACCAGTCTGGTCGGCACCGGTAGTAAATTAGGAGGCTCTGAAGCAGAAACCGTACTTATTAACAGCAATATAGAACAGCAGATAAATCGCATAAACAGCCAGCTTGAATTGTTACTTGGTAACATATTAATAAGCAATAAACGATAGGATGTCTATAATTCAATGCTATATGAAGGGATTTTTTGCACAATTTCTGTTTACTTTTTAATCTTGATGGTACAAAGTAACATTTAAGTGCGGTGGGCTTGGTAGTGCTACCGGCTTAATCCAGGAAGAACGAGACAAGTATACAGTGGCTTAGCCGGTAGTTGCGCTGCCGACAGAGCTAAACGGATTAAAACAAGAACAGAAGAGAAAAACATCATGTCTGAATTACTCAGCGATAGCGTTACCTGCGGTAAAAAACGGGCCAGGCTCAGTCTGGCTATTTCGGCTGCGTTACTGGGTCTTAGCCCTTTTGCTGCAACAGCACAGACGTCGCCACAAAATGACAGCGATGTCATTGCGCAGAATAGCGAACAACCTGTAGAGGTTATTGAAGTAAAAGGTATAAGAGGCAGTATCCAATCGGCGCAGGAACTTAAACGCTACGCTGACACAGTAAAAGATGTGATCACCGCCACAGATATCGGTGCTTTACCGGATAAATCAGTGACTGAAGCACTGCAACGTGTACCTGGTGTGACGATTGAGCGCTTTGCTTCATCTGACGATCCTAAACATTATGCCGATGAAGGCACCGGCGTGCTGGTGCGTGGCCTTGATCGTGTGCGCTCCGAGGTAAACGGCCGAGACGCCTTTAGCGCTAATCCTTGGGGTGGTTTAAGCTATGAAGATTTTCCCGCTGAGTTACTCGGTGCGGTAGAGGTTGTGAAGAATCAGACCGCGGATCTTATCTCCGGTGGTATTGCCGGCACAGTAAACCTGATCACGCGCAAGCCATTTGATTCACCGGAACGTTTGATAGCCTTTAGCGCTAAAGCTAATTACGGTGATTTTCGCGAAGAAATCACACCGTCTTTCTCGGCGCTGTTTTCAGACAGCTGGGAAACAAAAGCCGGTAAGTTTGGCTTTTTAATCGCCGGCTCAAGGTCTGAATACAAATCGCGTGGTGATGGCGTAGGGCTGGGTAACTTCCACTCCCGTGGCGACGCTTTTATTCCTACGCTGGACCAGTGGGGCGGAATAACGGGGGTTGACCCAAGTTCACCGGTCGACGGTCCGGCCTTGCCCGGCCAGCCCGCAGGCAGTGTCTGGCATGTTCCGGTGGCCATTCATATGAGTACAGCAGACAACGATCGTGAACGCACTGGCTTTACTACGTCGCTGCAGTGGGCTAACACCGATAATACTATCATCGCGACGTTGGAACATATCAACTCAGACGCATCTCTGGAATGGAATGAGCGGCAGATTGGTCAGGCAGCGCAGGGCTTTCGTGGTTTTATGGGCTCGTCACAGAACTGGACGGAAGATCTGGAAAATGGCTATCCACTGACAACCGACAACGGCTTTGTTACCTCAGGTATAGCGCTTGGTGTCAGCCCGGAAACACCGTTTTTCTATCGTAGCCGCTGGAATTATAACGAAAACACCGTTAAAGACACCTCATTTAACCTGAAGTTAAAACCGAGTGATCGTTTAACGCTGGTGCTTGATTATCAGCATATTGATTCAGAAAAAATCGTACACAACTACAGTATGTCCGGTCAAACCCGTGGTAACCATGTACACGTGGTGTCGCCTTATTTCCTTGATATGCGTGGTGAGCGTCCGACGGTTGAATTTCTGAGTGACAATATTCTTACCGCTGGCTGGTCGCCTAATGAAGACTGGAACGGTCCTGTGCCTAATGTGTTTTTGGGCAGCGGCATGGAGCAGGAAGAACACAATACGGCTAAAGCCGACAGTTATAAATTCGATGTTACTTATGAGCTGGACGGCGCTTTTACTGCCATTAAAACCGGTTTTTACTACAGTGACAAAGATCTCACTGTTCGTGATACCGCTTATGAAGGTTGGTCTGCTATCGGTACTCCATGGGACATGAACGATCGTAACGCCGCAGCAGCAGTAAACCGGCCGGAGCTATTTGAACGGGTAGATTTTTCTGATTACTACAATGGTAAGGTGCTGCAGGGTAATGTGAATAACTTCCTGTTTCCGAAGATGGATCTGGTAAGGAATTATGCTGAATCATTGCGACAGGGCTGTCGTGACGGCTGGCATAATGCCACCAGCAGTGCAGCCAATAATGGCGTTTGTACCGGCACCTATGTGCCTTATACCGACAAACCTAATCGTGTTGAAGGGCCTTTTGCCGCGCATAATATCAGTTCTTCAAATGAACAACGTACAGAGTTTTATCTGCGTGCAGACTTTGAACTGGTGAATCAGGATATTCCGGTTAAAGGTAACCTTGGTTTGCGTTATGTCAGTTATGAGCTGGAGTCTACCGGTGCTTTTGTTCAGCCGCAAATTACCCGACGCGGAGAGCCAGGAACATCGCTCAATGCAGTAATGCAACAACCGGAGTATCTGCGCTATTACAACCTGGCTAGCGGTGAGTCGGAGTTGAGTACCGTTGAGGGCACCGATTACGACACTATACTACCCAGTTTCAACGTTAACTTTGGCCTTACCGATGAAATCGTGGCGCGCTTTGGTATCTCTAAAGGTTTATATTATCCAAGCCTGGTTGATGCGCGTAATATCAGCTTGCTGGACCTGGATTATACCCGCCGCCTGCAAACACCTGGTGCAGACTACGACGAAGAGACTAACCCGGTGGTTGGTATCGATGATATCGAAGTTACAGCATTGGCCGGTAACCCTTACCTTGAGCCGGAGGAGTCAGTAAATGCTGATCTGAGTGTCGAGTGGTACTTTGCGCCGGCAGGTTATGTTACCGCAGGTCTGTTTCATAAGAAGCTGGATAACATTATTCGTAACCGACAGTTTAATCTGGACGTAACATACAACGGCGAAGAATATGATGTGTCAGCCTATGGCCCGGCTAATACCGGCTCAGGCACTATCCGCGGCGTGGAGTTCTCTTACTCGCAGTTCTATGACATGTTGCCCGGAGCCTGGAGTGGTTTGGGCTTACAGTTTAACTTCACATACATCGATCAGAGCGGCCTGGAAGACCCGAACGAGATCTCGGAAGGCACGTTAGGCTTTGACGAAAATGGTAACCCGATAGCGGATAACCGCAACACTTTCCGTGTATTCAGTGGTTTACCACTGCAAGGTTACTCTGATAAAAATATGAATATCGTCGGTATGTACGAATACGACAAAATTTCCTTCCGTCTGGCTTACACCTGGCGCTCGGAATACCTGTTAACGCTGCGCGAATCTGAAGAATATGTTCCGGCCTTCGCTAAAGCATCGGGTATGATGGATGCCAGCCTGTATTACTCCATTAATGACAACTGGAAAGTTGGTATCGAAGGCAGCAACCTGCTAAATACCGAAACTAAAACTCAGTATCAGATGAATCAGGCCGGCGTAAGAACAGATGCATTAAACTTCACGACTGACCGTCGCTATGCGTTAAGCGTGCGCGGTGTGTTCTGATCGTTGTTTGCTGTTCTGACAAAACGCGCAGTGCTGATACTGCGCGTTTTTTTATCAGCGCAAACTGTTATTTTTGTTAGTTAGCCCGTGCCCCAGCAAAGAAAAATACTGTAGCCAAATGGCTGCGAGAGTATCAGTCAGTGCGTCATCGGGGTATATACCATGCGCGGCGGCGTCACTTTTTAGCGTACCTGACACCAGAAAGCTGTTTTTCAAAGGCTGCATCTGTAACACCTTTTCAAAGGCTCGCGCGGCCATTTCCTCTGGCCGGGCCAGATAAAACCGGTTCATTTTTGAGTCGAGTTGCCGGCAGTGGCGAAAGAAGCCGCTTTCACTTTCGGCGCTATCTGACAAAAATAGTTTTTGATAAACTTCGCTTAGCAACGTATTGAAATAATGTGGTTTTAAGGGCTTGTGCTGCAGCCAGCAGCTGCTGGAAAACTGGTTACGCGTATCGTGAAGTGTAAACATCTTTTCGGCGATATAGTGATCAAACGCATGATACCACTCGTGTGCCAGGCTGCCGCCACCGGCATTTTTAGCCAGCGCCAGGATCCGCCCCTGAGGCTGATAATGGGCACATACACCAGGTTGGCCACCAATACCGAATGTCAGCCCAAGGCTACCTCTGAGTGATATCACCTCTGACGGTACCTGCAACAGTTGCTGCAAATCGCAAAAAGCATCAAAAAACAGGTTAGCCGCCAGCTGCTGCTCATCAGCTGTGACCCAGCGGCCAATATGGATACTGTTAAATCCAAATATCTTTAGCAGATCGGCAAAGCTGACATCGGCTCCGCCACGATGAGGAGGCCCGTTACGGTAATACTGGCGCTGAATACGCGGTGTAAGGTCTGGCATAGGTTGATAATAACGTGAATTTTGTGCCGTCAAAAGACGTATAGCATCGGGTTATTGCCCCGGGTCAGCAGCCGGGTTTAGTTTACGGCTTCTTATATAGCCGACCAGATTACTGCTTAAAAATGCCAGCTCCATCAATACAGCAACCGGCGAACCGACCAGCAGATTGTGCACTATCCAGGCACTGGCACCGATTGCCATTAAAATACGCACCAGCGTTACGTTTTTCTGAAAACTGCCGACGGTACCCACTATGGCAGCGAGATAAGGCAACAGGTTAATTGGGTTAGAATAACTGATAAAAAACAGCAAGCTGGACAATACTAGAAAGACGTACATCCAATGTAGCCTGGGGCTGACAGCAGCAACCAGAAACCGTACTGATGTAAGTCCAACAAACAAGGCTGCCTGATACTGAGCTAAAACGGCAAAATGGCAGGCGTTTAGCAGAGCAGAAACAAACCAGAACTTCAGCATCGCTGAACGCTGATGTTGCTGAAAAGCAATAATGCCGCTGGTAAAAGCCAATGCCGCCAGCAATTGTGACAGGACAAACAGCAGGGTAAATTCAGGCAAATGCACCTCTTAAACAACTAAGGTAATAGCGCTATTGTACCTTAATTTACCGAAGTACTCGCGACAACAAAGGTATAAGATATAAAGAATCCGGCAAAAACCGGAGCCGAAGAGTAATGCCGGTAACGGCTTTAAGAAGGAGAGAAATAATGCGTGAACTTTACATTGCCAACAAAAATTACTCATCCTGGTCGCTACGGCCATGGGTGCTGATGATGCAGCTTAATATTCCGTTTATCGAGCAGTTGGTGCCGTTTAGCCAGCAAGGCAATTTTGAAAAGTTCAGAACCTTTTCTCCCAGTGGTAAAGTGCCGTGTCTGGTTCAAAAAGACATCGTGGTTTGGGATTCATTGGCCATTACTGAGTTTCTGTACGAAACACATAAAGATATTTGGCCGGAACAGATAAAAGCGCGTGCTTTCGCCCGCTGCGCAGCCGCCGAAATGCATTCAGGCTTCAGCACATTGCGTAGCACGTGCGGTATGAGCTGTTGCCACCGCGTCAAACTGCACAAAATAAGTGATGCCCTGAAAGCTGATATTGCAAGGCTTAACGAGTTGTTTGAGCAGGGGTTGAGTACTTTTGGTGGTCCCTTTATTGCGGGTAACAGATTTACTGCTGCCGATGCTTTTTTTGCCCCTGTCGCTTTTCGTATGCAGAGCTATGACCTGCCGTTTAGCGAAACTGCCAAACAGTACCTGAATCATCTGCTTGCCTTACCAGCGATGCAAAACTGGTATCAACAGGCACTGGCAGAGCCGTGGCAGGATCAGGCGCATGATGCAGAAATCGCCAACTTCGGACAGGTTATCGCAGATTACCGTCAGAGCAGCTAACGCCGTAGCTATTCCGCGGCTGATGTGGCAAATTAGGCGGCGTATAACAATCTTCATGCAAAATAATTATAAGGAACAGAAATGGAAGGCTTTATTAGTGCGCTGAACGGCATTATCTGGAGCCCGGCGCTCATTTATTTATGTCTCGGGGCCGGTTTATTTTATTCAATTCTGACACGCTTCGCACAGGTGCGGCATTTCAAGGAAATGTGCAAACTGCTGCTTAATAACAATGAATCTGACAAAGGGATCTCCTCATTTCAGGCTTTGGCGGTATCCCTGTCTGGCCGGGTAGGCGTGGGTAATATCGCTGGTGTCGCTGCTGCTATCGGTTTTGGCGGCCCGGGGGCAATTTTCTGGATGTGGGTAGTGGCATTTTTAGGTGCCAGTACCGCTTATGCAGAATCAACACTGGGACAAATTTACAAAGTTGAAGAAAATGGCCAGTACCGTGGTGGCCCGGCGTACTACTTTGAACGTTGCCTTGGCTGGCGCTGGCTTGGTGTAGTTTTTGCTATATCAGCAATCATTGGTTGCGGTATTTTCTTACCCGGTGTGCAGGCAAATGCAGTGGGTAATGCGGTGACGCAAATTTTTGGTGATGGCAACATGGTTGTCACCAGTTTCGGAGAAGTAGGCACCTATAAGCTGATTGCGCTGGCAATTATATTAATTGTGCTGGCTTTTATCATTTTCGGCGGTATCAAGCGCATTGCTCATTTTACCCAGATAGTGGTGCCTTTTATGGCGCTGGGTTACATTGTTATGGCGCTTATCGTCGTGTTTCTGAATCTTGATAAAGTGCCAGGCGTATTTAACCTTATCTTCAGTGATGCTTTCAGTGCTCAGGCGGGGTTTGGTGCTGCTATTGGCTGGGGCGTTAAGCGCGGTATTTATTCTAATGAAGCCGGGCAGGGCACTGGCCCACACGCCGCCGCCGCGGCGGAGGTTGAACACCCATCTCAGCAAGGGCTTGTACAGGCTTTCTCGGTTTATGTTGATACCTTGTTCGTTTGCACTGCGACAGCACTGATGATCCTGATCACGCAACAGTACAACGTAGCCGGTGAGTTACCGGCTGGCCAGTTTATCGTGCAAAACGTTGATGCGGCCACCGAAATTGGTTCAGCTGCTTTTACACAAATGGCCCTGCTGAGTGTTTTTGGTAATTTTGGCCAGATATTTGTTGGCATAGCGCTGTTTTTCTTCGCTTTCACCACTATTTTGGCTTACTACTACATTACTGAAACTAACGTAGCGTATTTAAACCGGGTGTTTAACAACAAATTACCGGTAGTGCTGTTTAAGCTACTGCTGATGTTTATGGTGGCGTACGGTACGGTAAACAGCGCTGGTTATATCTGGAATATCGGTGATATCGGTGTGGGTTTGATGGCCTGGGTAAACGTTGTTGGTATTCTGGCGATATTTTTTATGTATAAACCGACCATGCGTTGTTTACGGGATTATGAAGAGCAAAAGAAAAATGGTGGCCCAATTAGCTTTGACCCGGTAAGGCTCGGCATTAAAAACGCCACATTCTGGGAAAACAAGCTGGCGAAGCAACAAGCAGAGCTACAGCAAAAAGATAAGCAGTAGTTTATCGCTTAAAGTTAAAAAGCCCGGTATTCACCGGGCTTTTTTCATGCTAAATACGATGGTAAAACTTATTTCACCTGTACTATCTTGCAGGTGTTAGAGGCGCCGATTGTCTCCATCACATCACCATGCGTCATAATGACCAGATCGCCGCTTTTTAAACCCGCCTTGGCTTTTATCGCATCAATCGCAGCATCAGCCAGAGACTGACCATCCAGCGCAGTGCTGTCAAAAAACGCCGGATATACCCCACGATAAAGCGCCATCTTGTTTAGCGTTTTAGTATGCCGTGACAGCGCAAAAATTGGCTGTGGTGACGTGATCCGCGACATCAGTTTTGCCGTGTAGCCAGACTCTGTCAGTGTAATGATCGCTTTGATACCTTCAAGATGGTTGGCTGCATACATTGCTGATAGCGCTATGGTTTCGCTGATCTCGGTAAACGTCACATCCATACGATGCTTGGATATTTGCACGCTCGGGTGTTTTTCAGCCCCATCACAAACCCGCGCCATGGCGCGCACCGTTTCTGTAGGGTATTTACCGGCAGCAGTTTCCGCCGACAGCATTACTGCATCAGTGCCATCGAGTACCGCGTTAGCCACATCCATTACTTCAGCACGGGTCGGCATAGGGCTTTCAATCATGCTTTCCATCATTTGCGTAGCGGTAATGACCACGCGGTTTAGTTGGCGTGAACGCGCTATGATGCGTTTTTGTTGGCCAACGAGTTCTGCATCACCAATTTCAACGCCCAAGTCTCCTCGGGCGACCATCACAGCGTCAGAGGCGCGGATGATGTCATCCAGTGTTTCGTTATCAGCAACGGCTTCTGCCCGTTCAATTTTGGCCATAATGCGCGCTTCAGA
>CEVB01082154.1_pt1 | contig 28592 bp, 18 predicted proteins | sample 531381 | NCBI WGS metagenome assembly CEVB01 (sample SAMEA2622763, study PRJEB7988) | marine metagenome | biome: marine biome (ENVO:00000447); feature: surface water layer (ENVO:00002042); material: "saline water (ENVO:00002010), including plankton (ENVO:xxxxxxxx)" | depth 5 m | reverse complement strand
ATTATATGGGAATTTGGTGATGATTTGAATCCTGATTGGGTGCACATGAGTTATGTTTCCGAAAGCGAAAATAGATCACGTGCTCTTAGAGCAACAAGGGAAGATGGAAAGACTAAATATACTGTTATATGAGTAAACCCAAAAAAAAGTTTGGGCAAACCACAGTGGGTAAACTTTTAAAAGCATCTGTAGGTTTAATAAATCCCACACTAGGCAGTTTGATACAAGGCGATATGTCTGTAGAACAAGTCGTTTCTTCTATTAAAAATTCAAATGCACCTGCAGAAGATAAGATACGTGCCCAAGAGATGGTTCTTGAAGCTTACGAGGCTGAGGTCGCTGACAGGGCATCAGCACGCCAAAGGGAAATGGCAGCTCTAGCGTCTGGGTCAAATGATATTCTTTTCAAAACAGTAGGATGGGGCATCACCATATGTTTTATTGGAGTAGTTGCAGGAGCTATTGGGTTGTGGGAGATACCTAAAGAATCACAAAGACTTTTTGATATGGGCTTTGGTGCAGTAGTTGCTGCATTTACACAAGTTATAGGGTATTATTTTGGATCATCGGCGGGTAGTAAACAAAAAACAAATATTTTAAATAATGGCGAAGGCAATAAATTATAAATCCTACCAAAGCAAATCTAAAGTGCGTAGACCAGGTGTTCACGCTAAAACAAAAACATCAGCACTAAAGTCCTCAAAAAACTACCGAAAGACATACAAAGGACAAGGGCGATAAAATATTTGTATCTTAGGGGTAAATTTAATTTAATCTAATGGATATAAGAAAAATATCTGTAGGCTCAGATTATAAATCAGGAGCCATGCACTACATAGTAGGTCAAAAAATTCTTAATGGCGACTATAGCATTCATTTGATTCAGTACGACATCCAAAGTAATTCAATCAAGATATGGATCGAAAAAGATGAAGAAGTTTTGTTATGGAAAGAGTTTAATGCTAATATGCCCTTTTCTTTAGAATACAATATTAACTTTTGATGAAATCACCATACACATTTATTGTTGAACCATTAGATAATAAAAGATACGTCAACATTAAAAATATAAATGGTGTTGATTTGGTAATAAATACAAGTCAAGAGAATCATCTAGCTTCAAATAGAGAAGCAGTAGTTTTATCAACTCCAATCAAATACACAGGGCCTATTTCTAAAGGTGATATATTATTAGTACATCACAATGTATTCAAATTTTATTACGATATTAAAGGGAGGCAAAAAAGTTGTAAAAGTTATTTTCGAGATAATTTGTTTTTTGTTGATAATGAACAATTTTTTATGTATAAACAAAACGGTGAATGGCATAGTCATGATAGATATTGTTTTGTAGAACCTGTAAAAACCAAACAATCTATTATATACAAAAACACAAAAGAAGAACCCTTGGTTGCAAAAATGGTATATACAAACAATACACTTAAAAAACAAGGTGTAATTAAAGATAGCATAGTATCCTTCAAACCTGAAAGCGAATACCCATTTCTTGTTGATAATAGAAAATTATATCGTATGTATGATCATCAAATAACCTTACTTCTATGAAATCAGAAATGTTAAAACTGCAAATAATAAATGCAGGCAGAAAAGCTGTTGAACAACTAATTAAAGTTGCAAAAGAAGATATCATAAAACCTGATCCTGAGGATGAACTTGCGGCTGATAGACTTAAAAACGCAGCAGCCACAAAAAAACTAGCTATATTTGATGCATTTGATATATTATCTAAAATAGATCAAGAAGAACAAGAACTAAACCAAGAGGAAAAAAATATTAATGTAAATACAAAACAAGGTTTTGCAGAGCGAAGATCTAAATAAATTATATCAAAAGTTAGTAGGTTATATACCAACCGCAATCATAAAAAGAAAAAACAAAGCACGTACTTGGCTTTATGGGTATAATATTAAATATGATATTGTTATAATCTCAAAGGACGGCACATTAGGCGATATCATAAATATTAATGGATTAGTTATAGGACTGCCTTCTATACCGGATAACGTGTATAGTAGATCTAAAAGTAAAAAAGAACAATATTGGCAACGACAACCTCTAGATAAAAGTTTAAATAAAATTCAATCTATATTTCAATGGAATGAAATGTCCTCATCATTTAAAAACCGTTGGATTGATTATATTGAAAAAGAATTTGATAAAAGAGAAGAAGGGCATTGGTTTTACAATAATGGGACACCAACTTATATTAGCGGCTCACATTACATGTATTTACAATGGACTAGTATAGATGTAGGATACCCTGATTTTAGAGAAGCAAATAGAATCTTTTTTTTATTTTGGGAGGCATGTAAAGCTGACAATCGATGCTTTGGTTTAGATTATCTTAAAATAAGACGCTCAGGGTTCTCGTATATGGGTTCATCAGAATGCATTAACACAGGAACTTTGGCAAAAGATTCTAGGGTTGGTATTTTATCGAAAACGGGAGCAGATGCAAAAAAAATGTTTACTGATAAAGTTGTTCCGATTGCAAACAGATTACCTTTTTTCTTCAAGCCTATACAAGATGGTATGGATAAACCCAAAACAGAATTAGCTTTTCGTGTTCCTGCATCTAAAATAACTAAAAAAAATATGTATGACGTAGTTGATGATGAGTTGTATGGATTAGACACCACAGTTGATTGGAAAAATACAGATGAAAACTCATATGACGGAGAAAAACTATTATTGCTAGTACATGATGAAAGTGGTAAGTGGATTAAGCCCAATAATATTTTAAACAATTGGAGGGTAACTAAAACGTGTTTACGTTTGGGGAGTAAAATTATAGGTAAATGCATGATGGGCTCTACATCAAATGCTCTCAGCAAAGGCGGAGAAAATTTTAAAAAACTATATGAAGATTCAAACATATCTACACGTAATGCTAACGGTCAAACAAAAAGCGGCATGTATTCTCTTTTCATTCCCATGGAATGGAATATGGAGGGTTTCATTGATAAGTATGGCATGCCTGTGTTTCATACACCTTTAAATCCTATACTTGGCGTGGATGATGAATACATATATAATGGAGCTATAGATTATTGGGAAGCTGAAGTTGAGTCTTTAAAAAAAGATCCAGATGCTCTTAATGAGTTTTACAGACAGTTTCCTCGAACCGAAAGTCATGCGTTTCGTGACGAGAGTAAAGGAAGTTTATTCAACCTTACAAAGATATATCAACAGATTGATTTTAATGATTCTTTGATTATGCCACAGCATGTTACGAGAGGTAAATTTTATTGGAAAGACGGCATCAAGGATACCGAGGTCATATGGACACCAGATTCAAACGGAAGGTTTCAAGTATCATGGACGCCAAACAAACAATTAACTAACAAACCATCAAGCAGAAACGGTACTTACTACCCAAATAATGAGCATATTGGCGCTTTTGGGTGTGATAGCTATGATATATCAGGAACCGTAGGTGGAAGAGGTTCGAATGGCGCATTGCATGGGCTGACTAAATTTAATATGGATCAAGCCCCTAGCAATGAGTTTTTCTTGGAATATGTAGCAAGACCACAAACAGCAGAAATATTTTTTGAGGAGGTTTTAATGGCTTGTGTTTTTTATAGTATGCCTATTCTCGTAGAAAACAATAAACCACGTTTGCTGTATCATTTCAAAAACAGAGGCTACCGAGGTTTTTGCATGAATCGCCCTGACAGACATTTTAACAAACTTTCAAAAACAGAAAAGGAGATAGGTGGTATACCTAATTCATCTGAAGATGTAAAGCAATCACATGCTGCTGCGATAGAATCATACATAGAAAAGTATATTGGTATTGATTTAGAGGGAACTTATAGAGATCAGACTACGATTGGGTCTATGCTTTTTAATAGAACACTAGAAGAATGGGCAAGGTTCGATATTAATAATAGGACACAGTTTGATGCCACTATAAGCTCGGGTCTTGCAATAATGGCGAATCAAAAATCGTTATATTTACCTATCCAAAAACAATCAAAAATAAGTCTTAACTTTGCAAGATATAGCAACAGTGGAAATTTTAGTGAATTAGTTAAATGAAAGAAGTAAGTATAAATATTTCATCTGTAGGCTTTCCGAATCAATACGCCTCAGATGCTGAAAAAGCAACAGATGAATACGGACTTCAAATCGGGCAAGCAATACAATATGAATGGTTTCGTAAAGATTCAAACGGTTGTAGATATTACAATCAGTGGAGAGATTTTAATAGATTAAGGTTGTATGCACGGGGCGAACAATCAATAGCTAAATATAAAAATGAACTAGCTGTAGACGGTGATTTATCATATTTGAATTTAGATTGGACTCCTGTACCTATCCTGCCAAAATTTGTTGATATAGTAGTCAATGGATTATCAGAACGTTTATTTAAAGTAAAGGCTTATGCTCAAGACGCATTGTCTCAATCCAAAAGAAGTAAATACCAAGATATGGTTGAAGGACAAATGGCAGCAAAAGATGTTTTGGGCATTGTTCAAGAAAAAACAGGTTATAATCCTTTTACTATAAACCCTGAAGAATTACCACAAACAGATGAAGAACTATCACTATATCTTAATTTAAATTATAAACCTGCAATCGAAATAGCTGAAGAGGAAGCTATTGACACTATGTTCGCCGAAAACCATTACGAAGATATTAGAAAACGTATAGACTACGATCAAATGGTTGTTGGTGTAGGTATGGCAAAACACGAGTTTCTTCCTGGTGCAGGCGTAAAATTATCTTATGTTGATCCTGCTAATGTAGTATACAGTTATACCGAAGACCCATATTTCAAAGATTGTTTTTATTGGGGTGAAATAAAAACTATAGGAATAACTGAACTTATGAAGATAAATCCTGACTTGACTAATGATGATTTGGAAAAAATCGCACAATATAGCCAAAGTTGGTATGACTATTTTAATACAGCACAGTATTACGAAAACGATATATTTTACAGAGATACTTGTACTCTTCTCTATTTTAACTATAAGACCACAAAAAAAATTGTTTACAAAAAGAAAAATCTTGACAGCGGAGCAACAAGGATGATAGAGAAGGATGATCAATTCAATCCACCGGAAGAGATGATTGAAGAGGGAAACTTTGAAAAAATTGAAAAAACTATTGATGTTTGGTATGATGGTATAATGGTTATGGGCACAAACATCATCTTGAAATGGGAGCTTGCTAAAAATATGGTAAGACCAAAGTCAGCAACACAACATGCATTACCTAATTATGTAGCAGTTGCACCTAGAATGTATAAGGGAAACATTGAATCTTTGGTAAGAAGAATGATACCTTTTGCCGATTTGATTCAAATAACGCATTTAAAACTTCAGCAAGTAATAGCAAGAACTGTGCCTGACGGGGTTTATATAGATGCAGATGGATTAAATGAAGTTGACCTCGGAACAGGTGCAGCTTATAATCCTGAAGACGCATTAAGATTATATTTTCAAACAGGTAGCGTTGTTGGCAGAAGTTATACTCAAGATGGTGATTTTAATCAAGCACGTACCCCTATACAGCAATTGACATCTAACTCTGGAGCCTCGAAAACACAAATGCTTATTGCTAACTATAATCATTATTTAGACATGATTAGGGCAGTTACAGGACTTAATGAAGCTAGAGATGGGTCAACACCAAACCCTGAAGCTTTAGTTGGGGTACAGAAGTTAGCAGCTTTAAATTCAAACACAGCAACAAGACACATCCTAGACGGTGGATTATACATATATCGTACTTTAGCAGAGGCTTTGACTTATCGTATAGCTGATATACTTGAGTATTCTGATTTCAAAGACGATTTTATAAACAAAATAGGAAAGTATAATGTAAGCATCCTTCAAGAAATATCAGAGCTATATATATACGACTTTGGCGTATTTATTGAGCTGTCACCTGATGAAGAACAAAAGGCTATGTTAGAGCAAAATATACAAATGGCATTGTCTAAACAAGATATTAATCTCGAAGACGCTATTGACATAAGAGAAATAAAAAACATTAAGTTAGCTAATCAACTACTAAAAGTCAAAAGAAAATCAAAACAAGAGTTTGATCAGAAAAAAATGATGGAAGAAAAAGCGCTTAGTGCACAACAAGCAATTAAAGTTCAAGAAATAAAAGCTCAGTCTGACGCACAAAAGATATCTCTCGAAACTGAAAGTAAGTTAAAAGTGAAACAAGCAGAGATAGCCTTTGAGATTGAAAAGCAAAAAGCCGAGGCTCAACTCAAAGCCACATTGATGGAGCAAGAGTTTCAGTATAACATGCAGTTAAGAGATGTCTCCGAAAATGCGTTAGCTTTTCGTGAGGGTTCTAGAGAGGAAGCCAAAAAGCAAAGGATAAGTCAACAAAACACTCAACAGTCTCAACTTATAAATCAAAGAAAAAATAACTTACCTCCAAAAAACTTTGAATCTAACGAAGACACCTTAGATGGGTTTGATTTGGCAGAGTTTGAACCACGCTAAAAACGTATATTTTTTTTATTTAACTTTGTAGAAATTTAATCTAATCAAATGGAAATAAAAGTAAGAGAGCTGACTGATGTTAAAGAGAAGTCGAAACAAGAAATTGAACAAGAACTTCTTGATAAACATGAGCAGAAACAAAATACTGAAACTGAAGTTGCTGAAACAAAAAATGAATCTGTAGAAGATACAAAAGTTGATGAAGCAAAAGTTACAGAAAATGTTACAGATTCTACAGAAAATACTGTAGAAGAAGAGGTTGAAGAAACAAATCCATCTGTAGCAGAAGAATCTTCTGAATTATCAGAAGAACAAGTTCTTTCATATATTGGTAATAGATGGGGCGAAGAAGTTACTTCTTTAGATCAATTAAAGGATAAGCGAGATGCTGAAGAACCTTTATCTGAAGATGTTGCTGCTTACCTCAAATATAAAAAGGAAACAGGGCGTAATATGAGTGATTATTTAAAATTACAAAAAGATTACTCGGAGATAAGTCCTGATAATTTGTTAAGAGAATACTTAACTATTACAGAAGAAGGTCTAGATCCTGAAGATATTGATTCACTTATGGAGGATTATGTCTATGATGAGGATGATGACGATGAAAATGTAATTAAAAAAGTAAAATTAGCAAAGAAAAAAATGGTTGCTAAAGCCAAGAAATATTTTAATCAGGAGCAACAAAAATATAAACTACCTCTTGAGTCAAGGGAAAGTTCAGGCGCTGTTGATGAAGATTATCAAGCTTATAAGCAATACATAAGTGAAGCTAAGAGTCGAGAAGAGATAGACAAAAAAAAGTCTAACTGGTTTAAATCAGAAAGTGACAAGCTATTTTCATCTGAGTTTAAAGGTTTTAAATTCAATATAGGTGATAATCAAATTGTTTATTCTCCTGGATCTGCGGCTGAATTAAGAAAGGCTCAAGACACTCCTATGAATTTTGTTAATACATTCTTGGATAGTGATACGGGCTTAATTAAGGATACCGAGGGTTATCATCGCTCTTTAGCAATGGCAATGAATCCTGACAAGTTCGCCGAGTTCTTTTTTGAACAAGGTAAAGCTTATGCAACAGAAGATGTAATGCGCAAAACTAAAAATGTAGATATGAAAGAGCGCAGTGCACCTGAAGTTTCAACTAAGGGAGGGTTTCAAGTCAAATCAGTTTCACAACCTTCAAGTCGTGGACTGAAAATAAAGAGTATTAAAAAAATGTAAATTATAAAAATTAGAAATTATGCCTGGACAAGTTAAAACGATTCCAACATTTGCGTTGACCCCGAGTTCAGAAAGAACTCCTACAACGGAAAACTACATAACTAACTTTGACTTTTTGAATCAGTATCTACCTGATACTTATGAAAAAGAGTTTGAGCGTTATGGAAACAGAACTATATCTTCATTCTTACGTATGGTAGGAGCGGAGATGCCTACCAACTCTGACCTTATTAAATGGGCTGAGCAAGGTAGATTACACACCAAATACACTCAAGTAGGTAGTGCAGGAACAGCTGGAGATGATCAAGTTACTTTTCAAGTAAATGATACATTAGATCCTACTGCAGCGGAGCAAGTCATTCGAATAGGACAAACAATAGTGGTTGTTCAAAACGATGGATCGGGTTCTAACAAAGCAGTGGTAAGCGCTGTTAATAATGCAGCTGGTGGTAGAGGACAATTTACTGCCGACTTTTATGAAGCAAGTGGTCTTGCTACTAACGGAACAGGAGTAGGAAACTCAGACGTTACTGTATTTATTTACGGATCAGAATTTAGAAAAGGAACTGCAGGAATGGTTGGTTCTTTAGAAGCTAATGACTTTATTTTCGAAAATAAGCCTATTATAATCAAAGATACTTACAATGTATCAGGTTCAGATATGGCACAAATCGGATGGGTAGAAATAACAACTGAAGATGGTGCTACAGGATACCTATGGTATTTAAAATCAGAGCATGAAACAAGGCTTAGATTTGATGACTATTTAGAAACTGCAATGATTGAGGCTGTTCCTGCAGAGCAAAACTCAGGAGCTGCAGCAATATTAGGCAGTTCTGGTGCAGCAGCAAATCCTGGTGCAGGATCTGACGGTATCTTTTACAGCGTACAACAAAGAGGAAATATCTGGGATGGTGGTAATCCAACAACCCTAGCAGACTTTGATAATGTAATTAGTAGGCTTGATAAACAAGGAGCTATTGATGAAAATGTAATTTTTGTTGACAGACAATTTGCTTTTGACATTGATGATATGCTAGCTGCTCAAAACTCTTATGGAGCGGGTGGTACTTCTTTCGGTCTATTTGACAACGATGAAGAGATGGCCCTTAATTTAGGTTTCACAGGATTTAGAAGAGGTTATGACTTTTATAAATCAGATTGGAAATATCTAAATGACCCAACAATGAGAGGTGGTTTACCAACAGGAGCTGGATCAGGACGTATAAACGGATTGTTAGTACCAGCGGGTTCAACTAGTGTTTACGACCAAATACTTGGTAAAAATGCTAAAAGACCTTTCTTACATGTTAGATATAGAGCTTCTGAAACAGAAGACAGACGTTATAAAACTTGGATTACTGGTTCTGCTGGTGGTGCAAGAACAACTGATGTGGATAATATGCAAGTAAACTTCTTGTCTGAAAGAGCTGTTTGTACTTTAGGTGCTAACAACTTCTTTATATTCCAAGAATAGTTTTGTTCAGAGGGGGGCGTAAGCTCCCCTTATTTTTTAAAATCTAATTAAATTTAATCTAATGAATAAGTCTAAATACGTAGATAGAATCTACAAACTTACACGTGATAACGCTCCGTTATCATTAATACTAGCCTCTAGACACACGCAGAGGTATCCTTTACTTCATTTCGATGAAAAAACAGGAACAAATAAATCTTTAAGATATGCACGAAATCAAAATTCCCCATTTATGGAGGAACAAGATGGTAATGCCATATTAGAACCTATCGTATTTGAAAATGGATTTTTGACAGTACGTAAAGAAAACCAAAATCTACAAAAGTTTTTGGCCTTACATCCTGGTAACGGTAGGACATTTGTTGAGGTTGATAAAAATAAAGATGCGCAAAATAAAGTAGATGCTCTAAATCAAGAAGTTGATGCTCTTATTGAAGCAAGACAATTATCTATTGATCAAGTTGTAAACATGTCAAGGGTTTTATTTAATAAAAATGTAAGCAAGATGACAACGGCTGAATTAAAAAGAGATTTATTAGTCTTTGCTAAAAACAATCCTAAGAATTTTTTATCGATATTGAAAGACCCAATGTTGCAACTTAACGCAACTGTGCAATCCTTTTTTGATAGTAATTTATTGACTTTACGAAACGGAGATAGAGAAATATGGTTCAATACACCGACAAACAAAAAGAAAATGTTAAATGTGCCGTATGGTGAAGACCCCTTGCACATGGCTGTATCATTTTTTCAATCCGATGACGGTGTGGAATTATTAAAGCACTTAAAAAAGTTAACTGAAAATTTGTAACTTAGTATATAATAAGATACCTTTTTTCATAATTTTAATATGGTTTGAACAAGGCACCCATTTTAGGGTGTCTTTTTTTTTTAACTATCTTTGTTAAAATATTAATAATGATTAATTCCGTAAGAAATACTGTCTTAGCTATTCTTAATAAAAATAACTACGGTTATATATCGCCATCTGATTTTAATTTATTCGCAAAACAAGCTCAGCTAGATATATTTGACGATTATTTTTATCAATACAATCAATTGATTAATCAAGAAAATGCAAGATTAGTTGGCACAGGATACGCTGATATTAGAAAAGGTTACGAAGAGGTAATTGATTTATTCTCAGAAACTAAAACATTAACACAAAGCACGCTCAACCAATATTTTTTACCCTCGCAATCTACAACAGGTGATGATTATTATTTAATTAATAAGGTGTTGTGTTTCAGTGGTGGTATATTTCAAGGAGAGGCGGAAAAAGTTTCAAATAGCCAAATTACACTTTTAAACAATTCAATGTTAACAAGTCCATCTTTGGGATTTCCTGCATATAGTTTACAAGGAAATTTGATGACTGTATTTCCTGCACAATATAATGGTGCAAGCGATATACAAGCTCAATATATAAGGTATCCAAAAGCGCCTAATTGGACATTTATTACAGTAAGTGATGGTGCACCTGCTTTTAATCAAAGTGCAGCAGATTTTCAAGACTTTGAGTTATCTCCAGATGATGAAACCTCTTTAGTATTTAAAATATTACAATATGCAGGTATGTCCATTCGGGAAATACAAGCTGCACAATTTGGTGCCGAGCAAGAAATAATGGAAGAACAAAAAGAAAATTAATGGCTTACTTATCACAATTTCAATATTACGAAAACGCAGGAGCAATCCCTACAAATGCAAATTGGGGATCATATCAATATGTTTCCCTAAAAGATATAGTAACAAATTTTTTGTTAATGTATCAAGGTAATCATGCTTTGGTAAACAATGTAAATAGATTCAAAATATTATTTCATGCTAAAAGATCCATACAAGAACTTAATTATGATGCCTTCAAAGAAATAAAAGCTTTGGAGTTAAAAGTATTTGATAATCTTGTATTTACCCTCCCTTCTGACTATGTGAATTGGATACGATTATCTTTATATAAAGACGGTTATCTAAGACCCCTTACTGAAAATATTCAAGTGAATTCGGCACAAGCTTATTTACAAAGTTCTACAGGATCATTAAGTTTTAATGCGGATGGTTCAGTAGTTACAGCTGAATCCAAACTAGACCAACAGCGCATATCAGGACAACAAGAAAGTATATATTTAAATCAAAACAACTCAAACACAACAATAAGTGATCCAAGCGCATATGACCCATATGAGTTAAAAGATTATAATATAGGGGCTAGATATGGTTTAAATACCGAGACTGCCAACTTTAATCCTACATTTCGTATAGATAAAAAAGCTGGCGTAATAAATTTTGACTCTACTATGGCTAATGAACTTTGTGTACTTGAATATATTAGTGACGGTATGGAAGGGGGCGATGATTCGAAAGTAAGTGTCAATAAACTATTTGAGCAGTACATATATGCAGCTATAAAATATGAATTATTAAATAATAAATTTGGCGTACAAGAATACATAGTCAACAGAGCAAGAAAAGACAAATCAGCATTATTAAGAAATGCAAAAATAAGAATGAGTAACATTCACCCTGGTAGACTATTAATGAATATCCGTGGTGAAAACAAGTGGATAAAATAAGATGCCAAACACTCAAAGAAATTTTGTAAGAGGTAGAATGAACAAGTCTCTTGACGAGAGACTAGTGCCTAATGGTGAGTATATAGATGCACTTAACGTTAGACTAGGTTCAACTGAAGCATCAGAAATAGGAGCTGTAGAAAATTCAAAAGGTAATACGCAGTTAACAACCTTACAATATGAAGAAACGGGCAGTGATGAGGCAACAACATTTCTTAGTGCAGACGCAAAGTGTATAGGTACTTTTCAAGACGGTCAAAATAACAGAATATATTGGTTTGTTCATGACCCAAATTTTTCCAAAGGTCTTACTAAAAAACTAGATTTAATAGTATCTCTCAACCCAACCACCAACAACTTAAATTATCATGTTGTTAGTATTGATGATGGCACTGGTGTAAATACCACTTTAAACTTCAATAGCACAAATTTAATAACATCTGTCAATAAAATAGAAGATTTACTTTTTTTTACAGATAATGTAAATCCACCTAGAGTTATCAACGTACAAACTAATTACCCAAACCCTGAATTCAATCAAGATTTGATTACAGCTGAAGAGTTACTTGTCATTAAAAAACCACCTACAGCATCACCACAACTTTCTTTTAAATTTAAAACAAATCCCTTAGGTGATGATTTTTTATCTGATAGATTTATATGTTTTGCTTACAGGTATCAATATGCTAACGGAGAATTTTCTGCAACTTCACAGTGGACGCAACCTGCTTTTGACCCAGGCATATATGATTATAACTTTTCTACAAACACTAACGAGGGGATGATTAACACTATAAGTGGTGTTGATATCGTTTTTAATAGTGGTAGTCCACTTGTAAAAGCTATTCAGCTATTATATAAAGAAAACGTAAGTAATGTAATAAAAATTATAGATAAGTTAGATAAGAATTTATTAGGTTATGCAGACAACACAGATTATAGTTTTGCATTTAACAACAGTAAAATATTTACTGTCTTGCCTGAATCAGAGCTATTAAGGTTATATGATAATGTACCTTTACGTGCTGTGGCTCAAACCATTATGGGCAATCGTTTGGTTTATGGAAATTACTATGAAGGCTACGATCTTAAAGATTTATATAATAATCCTGTACAACAACAATATACGACTCAGTTAGTTGAAACTGAAATAACAAATATAAACCTTGAAACTTCAACTATTGCAGGCACATATACTTATGGTGCTTCGAAAACAATAGCAAACTCTGTTTTGCAAGTAGAGCTAGGTGCGCTTAATCAATTCACACAATTGATTGCGGGGGTATCTTTAAACTTTACATTTGTTTTTGAACATTCAGAATATGATCCAACAGCGAGTCAACCAACAACAACTACACAAAACGTTGAACTTCAGTTTTCTTACACACTTCCTAGAGACTATACATCTGTATTTGACTTAGTAGCTGATAGTGAATTTCAAGAAGCAATAGGTACAAGCGGAAACATAAAACCTGTTTATGATGCAGCGGGTGCTAATTCTTGTACTGGATTTACATTGACAGATAACTTTAATTGTTTAGTGCCAACAACACAAACAACAAGCACAGGTACAGTTACTAAGTATGCAAGTGGAATAACCTCAAGCACTACAGCTGCAGGTGAACCTATTGCAATTGTTGGTAATGTACCCGCTTCAACAGCCATTAAGTTGCAACTACCCGCAATGAGATACGTTACAGATCCTGCGAGTCCAACAGGTGGGTTTTATGAATATTATAAAATTGTTTCATCTGAAGCTACTTACAGTTCAGTAAGTACACCAAAAAGCTTACATAGTAACAGAGGATATGAAGTTGGTATAGTTTATATGGATGAATTTTTAAGATCCTCAACTGCACTTACAAGCACTAATAATACAGTGTATATACCATGTAGAAACTCTAGACAACAAAACGAAATACAAGTAACCATACCATGGGGGCAACGAGCACCGTTTTGGGCAAAATTTTATAAGTTTTGTATCAAGCCAGATAAAGGAACTTATGAAACAATATACGCTGAAACATATTTCAAAGACCCAAATAGCAACTCTGTATACTTTTTGTTGGAAGGCGAAAATGCTGCAAAAGTAGAATCAGGTCAAAGGTTAGTAGTTAAAAGAGATAGTGGTGGAGCAGTTGAACAATGTGTAGTTGCTACTGTAATAGAAAAGGCAAGTCAAGACGCTAACTTCCTACAAATAGAAAACCCATTCAATACGGGCACAGACCCCACCGCAGAGGGATATTATTTACCTGTACCATCTGGTGCATATGCTGAAATAGTGCCCTCAGGATTTAATATATCTGTAGATCAATCGGTAGGACAAAACTTTGTAGCTTACCCAGCGGTGCGTACTACTTTTCCCGCCAACAACACTACACGAGGTTATCCTGTTGGTAGAGCAAGAGTAAACATCTTGAATCCAAACCCCGAGTTTGCTACGGTAACACCGACTGAATATAAATATAAGGACTATACTATACCTGTAAATAGTAAAATTAATATACGAATATTTCAAAACAGGGAAGGGGGTAATAGAAAAAATGGCAAAGGTTGCGAGTTTCGTAGAAACTTGTATGAATCACCTGACTTATTCGCAAGTGATAATTACGACGACTTTAAACAGTGGTTTGATGGTGATAATATAGCTAATAAAATAATATCAAATAGTGTGCCTGAAGTTGGTGGAGGTGGTACAGTAAATAATGTTTACAATAATACAATTCTAACAGGCGCAGCGACTGAACCTGAAGAACAGATAAAACGATCAAATCAAAATCCATATATTGATGTCGCTGTTGGTACTAACTATTATCAATTTTATAGATCTGATCCATCGTTAGGTGGTGATAACTCATTTTGGTTTCTTGCCACAGGAACTCTTAGTTGCAAAAGTGCTTTAGGTATTGGAGGTCAATCCTCGAATGTTGAAATAGAAATTACAGTAGAAAGAGCAAATCAAGCGGGTGTTGTTGTTTTTGAAACTGAACCTTCGGATGCTGCACCTGATATATGGTTTGAAAATGAATTGTCTTTTCCAATTAATGACAATGGTGAACATCAGGGTAACTTACAAAACCAAAACATACAAACACAAACTCCTGCTATAATAGAAACAAACTTTTTTGATTGTTTTTCTTTTGGTAATGGAGTGGAAAGCTATAGAGTTAGAGACTCAATAAAAGGTGAGCAATTTACTTATGGTAATAGAGTAACAACAACCGCAGGACAAGACTATAAAGAGGTGCATAGATTTGCAGACCTTACCTACAGTGGTGTTTTTAATGACGAAACAAATGTCAATAAGTTAAACGAATTTAATTTAGGTTTATTAAATTTTAAAAACTTAGAAGAGGCTTTTGCTTCTGTACAAAAACTTTTTGCTCGGGAAACTGATATATTAGTTCTGCAAGAAGATAGAATTTCATACGTATTAGCAGGTAAAGATTTATTGTCAGACGCAGGAGGAGGTGGTGCATTGACATCTGTACCTCAAGTATTGGGGCAACAAATAGCTAGACTTGAAGAGTATGGTATAAGTAGAAACCCTGAAAGTTTCGCAGTATTTGGACCAGATAAATTTTTCACAGACGAGCAAAGGGGTGCAGTTCTACAACTTAAAGGAGGTGCATACAATAATGAATCACTAACGGTTATATCAGAGTTTGGTATGCGACCGTACTTTAGAGATCTATTTCACAGTACATATGATCAACAAAAAATTGGAGGGTTTGACCCATACATGAATGAATATGTTTTATCATCTAACGGGAATAAACTACCGTTTGTAGGTGATTGTGATTTTTGTGGCACGAGCAGAGACATACAACTTCAACCAAATGTATCTTTTACATATTGTGTTAACGTAACCCAAGAGGTTGGTACTGTAAATATTGACTATGTTTTGCCAAGTGGTGGGAACAACAATATAGTTACGGAAGACGGTACAGGCACTAGTAATGAAATATTAACAACCGAAACAAATTCTACCGCTTCAAGTGGCGGAAATATTGTAACCGAAGACGCTACCTCAAATAATAATTATACCATTACAGCACTTTACAACGGTAATTCATTTACTACAGGCCCCGTTAGTATTAGTGGTACTTTACAAATTGACAAAAATTCTGTTTATGCGGACATAATAGCAATAACCGTTTCATCAGATGCAATAACAACTGATGCCATTGAAATAACAACTTTTTGTCCTGAGCCTGATCAAATTACCATCTTCCAAGTTTCAATAACAAGCAATCAAGATCGAGGTAAATTTATACATAATGAATATAGATGGACAGATGGTTTATTTATATCTCCTTTACATTCAGAGCTCGTGGAATTTGCTTCAGGCACTCAATATCCATTGTTATCACAGTTTACAGAACTTACAGGATCGCAAGGCGCAGGAGTCATTCCAGATGACGGAGCAGAAATTACTATAATTAGTAACAAGTTGGACTTTGATGATTTTGAGTTTGACGCATCCAAAAATAACTTTAGATATTTAAGGACAAGCACATTCTATGGTAAAACTCTAACTGATTTGTCAGCTCTTCTAGCTGCTTCAGCTACAGCAACACCTATTAGCACAAGATTTGATCCACAATTTTCAGCACAATTTAATATGCCTGCAGGCACATCGGCAGATAAAAACTTGTACTTAATATGGGATTATAGAAAATCTACACAAGTTCAGTTATGCTATTCAAATATAGATGCCACAGATGCATGTTGTACATGTGCAGTAGAACCGACCCCAACATCGACTTTAACTCCAACACCAACTCCAACTATATGTCATCAATATACATTGGAAGTTCCTGCTGCATGTGAGTCTGTTTCCGTAAAAGCGACTGCAACAAACACTTCATCTGTAAACTTTACTAAGTGTGCGGGTGGAGCAGGTTTTAATTATATATTACAACCTAATGAAGAGGTTGAGGTTTATGCACAAACGGGCACTGTTACAGCAACAAACGGGGCTACTCTAACTGTTGTAGGGCAAAACGGAGGCGATGTAGGGACTTTTTGGTGGTTAGGCTGTGACGGTACACCAACACAAGAAACCGTTCATCCTGGTACAGCAAATGCAATCACAAGATGCGCTATAAACGTACCGCAACAACCTGTCGGTCAAGGTGGAACAATTACACAAACAGGATTATGTACAGTATTCTTTTATAGAGCTCAAGTTTGTAACTCAGCTTCTACTGTATTTTTACAAGGACAAACGACGCTTGGACAATTCAGCATAGGTGATGTCGTACAATTTACTCCTATAAATCAAGATCTTATAAATACAGGACAACCGACAGAAACAAACTGTGCAACTATAGATAGAGTAGGTGTGGGTAATGGACAGGATGGTGTAATTAATTTACAAGCCTCAGCTTGTGGTGATACAACTAATTGTCCACAAGCAATACCTGTTTTCAAGTGGGTGTTTAGTAGCAATTCACCTGGTGCGGGCTCTTCCACTCCTATACCGTGTTCAGATAGCACATTCTGCGCAACTTTTGTTTACACAACTGCATCTAGTTTATCAACAACATTCCCAGGGGTCACTAGATTTTATTTGGATATAAATCTCAATGTACCGTTCCAAGGACAAAACAACTACTTTGGTGTGGCTGCCCCTGCTGCGGGACAGACTCAAGCAAATCCACAATTCAAACAAGGTGTTTTAAGGATGGATGATTCAGGATTTTCAACGGAACTTCAAATATGTTAACTTTGTAATTATGGGAGCTGCAGCGGTATTTTACATAGACGGACCTAGTTTTGAAGAAGCTACAACAGTATTTTCAGATGCAGCCTTAACAACCTGCGCTCCAAATGGTTTTTACCAAATAGGTGGTATTGTTAGAGAGCAAGTGGATTGTGTTGCAGGTTTAGGTGGTAGACTATTACCACAAACAGCCTGCCCATCTTGTGGTGCACCGCCTACTACTGCCCCTCCTGTCACAACACCTCCCGCCACAACTTCACCCCCTATAACTCAACCACCGCCTGTTACGTTGTATTATAAACTATTGTCGTGTCCAACCACCCAAGGTAGTACATTAAAATATACGGCTATACCGCCTGATACTTCACAGTTTAACCAAAGATATCAAGACAGTCAACAAGATCCACCTATATTTTATATTTATGATAATAGTGCAGGTAACCCAACACCACCTGCAGGCACTATAAATAACGAAATACAAATAGTCCCTACACAATTTGGTTGCCCACCGCCTGCTGTTCAATATAATTACTACAATGCAGTAGAGTGTAATAATGTAACGGCAGTTGTGATAAGGTCAGCGATCAATACCACGTTAAACTCTAGTGAAGTTGTTAAAACAGTTGGCTCTTCTGTCTGTTACTCCATTCAAACAGTTGCGGCTGAAACTACAAACTTTTTGGAATACGATAGTAGTATACCTCCCTTCGCTAATTGTGATGCATGTGACCCACCAGTCCAAGATCCTAATGGTTTTATAATATCACAAAGTGGTCAATCAGATAGTGAGGTACAGCAAGATGCAAATAACCCAAGAACAGAGGGACAAAAAGTATTGACAAATATAAACAGCAATTGTTGGACACTCGGCACACCTATTATTACTAGTACAGGTAATACTATTACAAGCGATTGTCCACCTGTATCGCCATGTACTTTATTTATTGTTCAAGGCGGAGGTTCGGGTGGTACAATAAGTTATACTGACTGCGATGGCACAAATTTTAACAGCCAAGCAATTGGCATAAATGAAGAAACAGCTAGATGTGTTGTAACAGGATCTATTACAACAACAGGTACAGTAACTTTGGACGAACAATCTCCTTGCGACGGAACACCAAGCGCACCTTCCGATCCTTACGATTATTACAATCTACGAAAATGCGATGGTACAGGTTCCACAATTGTAGCACGTTACAACGGTGCTGCAATTAGTAATGGTCAATCAGTAAAAATAAGTGGAATTTGCTATCAAGTAATAAGCACATCCACTGATTCATCTACAACTACCGATATAGTAGGTAATCAAATATACACTAACTGTTCTATTTGTGATCCATGCGCAGGTGTCACTACGTTATCTTTGAGTTATAACCCTAATAATAACTGTACAACAAGTGGCAGTGTTAATGTAAGAGCAAACGGGACAACACTATTGTCAGCAAGTCAAATATATAACCCAACAGGTGCGTGCGATAGTACAAACTTTGCAGCCACAGGTTGGTATACACAAATCACTGCAACAGGATCAAGTTCTAAATTTTGGAATGGTGCTGCATTTACGCAAACAATAACTCCATGTCCGACTGCACCAACAGAAGTAACGGCAACTTTAGGAGAAGTGATCAACGAAATAGTAGGCCCAACAGAAGGATACACTATTAGTGGAGATGCTGCAGGAGATACTAGAACGGGTGCATATGGAGCTTCTACTCCATTTACATTCAACACCACTGTTTCTGCAAATCAAGGCTTTTCTTTTACCTCACCAGCTGATGTTGATAACTTTAGCGGTACACTTACTACGTCTGATGTAACGGGCAACACTACTATAACAGGTACCGTAGCTGAGGACAGACCAGCTAACTTCTATCAGATAAGACAGTGTGGCACTAACACTTTATATAATATTGAATCTGGAACTCCGTTTTCAACAAACACAGTGGTAGTGTTTAGATTTGATGGTGGGTCAGGGTTTCCATGCGGAACTATAATTGGCAATGCACCTATAGGTGCAACTGTTGCTGGTAGTGTAATGTATCAAGTACCAAGCTGTAATAGTTCGCAATGTACACAAGGCGGTTCTTTTCCTTTCAGCACTTTCTAAAATATTACTACCTTAGTAATTAATTTAATCAAATGGAATCTATATTTATTCAAATTCCTAGTTACAGGGATCCTGAATTATTGCCTACAATCAAAGATATATTAGCGACAGCAATACACCCCGAAAGACTTACATTTGGTATTTGTCATCAATTTCACCCAGATGATATATGGGACAATTTACAAGAATACAAAGATGATCCACGGTTTCGTATAATATCTGTACCATGGGATGAGTCACGTGGATTGTGTTGGGCGAGACACCTTATACAAAAATTATGGAAGGGAGAAAAATGGACACTACAACTTGATTCACATCATAGAATGCTACACGGTTGGGATCAAGCTTTAATATATATGGCAAATCAAACAGAGGTTTCCAAACCTATGTTAACAACTTATTGTGGAATGTATAATCCAAAGACAAACGAGAAGATATGTGAGGCTCCATATAAAATGTTACCTGTAAAATTTACGAGCGCAGGCACAATAGTTTTTACACCAAGCGAAATAGAACGGTGGCAAAGTTTGTCTAAGCCTATACCAGGTAGATTTGTTTCTGGGCATTTTTATTTTACGTTAGGTATTCATTGTAAAGAATATCTTTATGATCCAAATTTATATTTTCAAGGCGATGAGATATCGCTTTCTGTTAGATCATATTCTTTAGGTTACGATATATTTCATCCTCACAGAACTGTTGTTTGGCATGAATATACTAGAGATGGCAGAACAAAACATTGGGATGATTTTAAAAATGAATCAACAAATAAATTAAATACAACATGGTATAAAATAGATGAAGCATCAAAGAGTAGGTTGCGTCAGTTATTAGGAATGGAAGAGAATGGCTATACTTTATACCCTCATGATATTGGCAGGATTAGAACTCTTAAAGAATATGAAGACTATGCGGGTGTTGATTTTAAATTAAGAAGACTTCATTTAGATGCTAAAGATGGCAAGATACCACCAACGGTATTGTCACGAGATGACAATTGGAGAACTGTGTCACAAACATTGTACAAAGGCACTGTAGATTGGAGTAAAGAATATCCTAATATACAAAAGTCTCTTGGTTGCACATGCAATATATCTTTTATAATGGTTGCCATCGAAGATGAAACAGGGCGAACTTTATATCGAGAGGACTTAAATAAAAGTGAGTATAAAAATGGTGCGCTTACTACACTAGCTTACGAGTTCGAATCAACTGAGACACCTGTAAAATCTATTGTGTGGACATATACAACCAAAAATGAATGGGTGCATAAAATAGAGAAACAAATAATTTCTTAATTTAGTACACAATATGGCACACGAAAACTTAAATTTTACAGACCTTACACTTACCTTTAGTGAAAACTCACAAGGTTGGCCTTCTTTTTATTCATATATACCTGAGCAAATGATAGGTATGAATAACTTCTTTTACAGTTTCAAAGGGGGCAATATATATCAACACAACACTAATGCAGTGCGTAATAATTATTACAACGTGCAATACCTGTCACAAATAAAAAGTGTATTTAATGAGCTGCCACTTGAAAACAAAGTGTTCAAAACTTTAAATATCGAAGGTGAAAACTCATGGACAACAACTTTTGAAACTGATTTACCTAATACAGGTTTAGTGAATGATGATTGGTTTGTAAAAAAGGAAGGTGATTGGTTTGCCTACATAAGATCTACAGGCACTGATCCTGCAAACGTCACTGAGTATCTTCAAAGATCGATGAATGGTATTGCTCAAAGCACAAGTGTTACAGGTACAAGCACAATACCAATAATAAACTTTGCAAATAGTGTTGAAATAGGTAACATAATTGCCATAGGTGATATGATATATCACGCTATACCCCCTTACACCACGCCAACACTTGCAGGCAAAATTACAAACATAGAGGTTGACATACCAAACAATATAAATAGAATTACACTAGACGCAACAATAACAGGGGCAACAGCACCATCTACGCAAACGGGTTTTATATTATATATCAAAAATCAAACAGTAGAATCTCATGGTTTACTTGGACACTATATGGTTTTCACTATGCAGAATAACAAGACAACTTCAACAGAATTGTTTGCTGTCGAAACTGAGGTCTCGAAAAGCTTTCCATAAAATTAGTATCTTTGTCAGTAAATGAATTAACCGTACGAAACCTAAACGAACTTGACTACGAAAAGTATTTAGTTAAGTGGTGGAAAGATTGGGAATGGGTTGCGCCCGTCAAAGATTTTCTGCCTGACTCTGGTAAGGGTGGTATAATGGTTTTGTATAAAGATACCCCTGTTTGTGCAGGATATATATATATGACAAATTCTAAAGTAGCTTGGGTGGATTGGATTATATCAGATCGTCATTATAAAAAGAAACCGCAAAGGAAACAAGCTATTTTTTTACTTATAGAAACTTTAACCAAGATGTGTCGTGATCTAGGTTTTGTTTTTTGTTATGCGTTAATTAAAAATAAAAACCTAATGGCAACATATACGAAACTTGGTTATAATGAAGCCGATTCGTACAATAAAGAAATGATAAAAAAATTATAATATGGCAGCAGCAACAGCAATCGTAGGTACAGCTTTATCTGCAGCAAGCACAGGATTGAGTTTTGCGCAATTCGCTAAGCAAAACAAAGCACAAAAAGAGGCCGAAGCTGCGGCTGAAAAAGCAATGAAAGATGCACGTGCAAAATTAGAGGAAAACGTTTTCAAAGGGTTAGATATAAATCTTAAATCTTTTGAAAGAGAAAGAGATGCATTAGCGGGAGTAGGTGCTCAACTTGTAACAGCAGGTCAAGAAGCTGAGCGGGGAGCGGCAGCTACAGCTGGAAGAGTGGCTATGGCAGCTACACAACAAGCGCAAAACATTCAAGATAGGGAGATAGATGCTTTAGAAAATTTAGAAAGATTGATTGCGGCTGAAGAATCTGCTTTACAAAAGGCAAGAGTGGATTTAGATTTAGGAGAAGTACAAGGTGCTCAACTCGCCGCACGAGATGCAGAGCGTAATAAAAACCTTGCTCTTGTATCAGGTGTTCAGTCTCTCGCTAAACTCGGTCAAGGTATTATGGGAACGGATCCTTATAGTGGTAGCCCCGAAAGAAAAAACAAACGTATAGAGAATCGTACTAGACGTCAAAATGAGAGAGCAACACGAGTGGCACAGGGTGAAACATCTATAGCGGGTGATACACTCCGTGATACTTTTGGTGCATTGAAATCCGTAGGTGGTACACTTTTAAGCCCTCTGTTAAATGTGTTTAGCGTAAGTGGTGGTGGAAACGTTGGTGGTGCACAATTTTAATATTTAATAAATGGCTACATTTTATAAATATGCTGAACGGAAGAAAACCAATCAGATAGATTGGAATAAAATATCTTCTGATATAAACAAAAACATGGCTGCCATCGAAGAGGCAAAAGCATCAAGACGAGCAGCAGATCAAAAGGCATTGAATGAATCGCTAACAAGGTTGATGGAGAAACCTGTTGGTGAAGACTTGGCAGAAAATCAACGTATAGCTAACTACACTCAGCAAGCTGAAGAGATCTTGTTAAACGATTTAAGGTCTTTGAAACGTGGTGATATTAACCGTAGAGACTACAACCTCAAATATAATAATGTAAAGATGGGAACTGAGAGAGCTTTCAGTCTGTCTAAACAATATCAAGACTCCTATCAAATGCATATGGACAGATTAAAAGCTGATAAGGATGGTAAAATATTAGCAAGCAATCTCGAGGGCGAAATGTTGGGTAAACTAGAACAATATGGGATAGCTTCAGGTTCACAATACTATATTAACCCTATCACAGGTGATGTGAGTTTAGCTCTTGTAACAGGTGAAGGAAAAGAAGGGGATGTAACAATTGGGGACAGCCAATTTGATCTTATGGGTCTTGGCACGGCTCAAAATATAATTTTCCAAAAGATAGATAAGTATCAAACACAAGACCAAGTAAAAAACATAGCAGAAAATTTAAAGACCACCGCTATCGATGAACTCGACCCTTCAGGATTTAAAGGATATATTACATCAACTAAGGGATTAGATATTGATGCTTTGTTTGAGATTAAGGAAGGAATTCTAACAGCCAAAAAGGGTTCAGATGGTGAAGCTTTATTATCACAAATAAATGCCACTTTTGCAGGCAATCCTTTTTCCAAAGCTAGTTTTTTAAGCGATACTGTCGGAACAATAGATGGTAAAGTAGTTGAGATGGTATTTCCAGATGCTCAAGGAAACTTTGTCGATACAGGTAATCACCAAATAAGAATGAAGCTTGACAAACAAGGGAGGTACGTGCCTGAGATAACAGACGAGCAACAAAAAATTATTGACAAAAATATGGTTGCTCTTGTGAAAAACTCAATAGATAAAGAGTTTAAAATCAAAGCTGATACAAGACTAACCGATGCACAAAGATTTGATATTGGTCAAATCAATAGAAAATTAGCTGAACAAAAAGATTCACTGAGATTAAGTATGGATACTATTTCTGAATTGTACAAAGGTGGCGAAGTCGATTTGGAAGTAGCGACAACTTACTTTAAGGGTATTGAACCAGGGATAAGGAAGGTAGAAAGAAATGATGACGGTTTAATATTAACTGTAGAAGATGATCTAGGTAATATAAGAACAGAAACGGTTAGTTTCTTTGCAAAAGATGCAAAAGGTAATCCTGACATAACTAAACCTTTGACAGAAAGAGATTTCATACTAGCTGCTTCTAACTTATTATTAGGTGGTGAAAAGACTCAAACAAAAGAGTTCAAACAATTAATTGATAGTAGAAATGATGAGGGTAAGTTTGTTTATGGTGGAAAGACACGATCAACAGGCAAAGCTACCGCAGGCGAGGGAGTATCCCGAACAGGCAGAACAACATTTAATATATCTACAAACAGATATATTGACACGAAGTTGAAAAGTGGAAAACTTGATTTTGATAAGGGACTGCCTTTTGGTAAACAAGATAATGATTTAGCTAAAGAATTAGAAGCAGAGTTTACTGACCTAGGTTTAAAAGCAGAAGCCACTGGAGGATTGAGCAATGAAGTATTTGTTACTGTACCTGGTGTAGAAGAAAGGGTGATTATAGATGCTAACAATTACACCCCTTCAGGTGTAAGGAAGGAAAAAGAAAAATTAAAAAAGTTCTTATTAGTAGCGATTAAAAAATTAGGGCTTGAAGAAAAATTAAATTTAGAACCAGACCCTCTAAGAGGCAGGACATCTCAATATAATAAATAATATGAATGAACAAGCTTTACAAGACGCATATGAGTTGTTTACTGCTGAAGGCTATCAGGGTAGTTTGCAAGATTTTGTAAATCTAATTAACAGCAATCCTAATGCTTTACAGGACTCTTATGATCTTTTCAAAGAAGAAGGTTATGCCAAACCTATTGAAGATTACCAGGTTCTTGTAGGCGTAAAAAAAAAAGACGGTGGGGCATCTACTTCAGAGGTTGGTTTATTGGAGCCACCAACTGTTCCACAGGTCTCTTCGACAGAGCAACCCGAAAGTGAGCAACAGTTTTTAAAGACAGACGCAGAGGGTGAGGTTGACTATTTTCAAGGAACATTTGGTGATATACTAAGAGGTTTAGATAGTGTAGCCCCTGTAGGTATAGGAGACTTTGTCGACGATATGGCACGTAGCATAGCGTCAGGATATAGACGTGGTGTATCATCAGAGAATGCTGCTGACCTTTTAGTTCGTGGTAACAAAGCAACTGACGAAGATATTTATTCGTTCATAGAAGCCAACAAAAACGCACAAGCCTTGCCTCCATCCAAAGAGATGGAAAACTACATGAAAACATATGAAGATAGTGGTAAAGGTATCATGGGCGTAGTCTTGGGCTTGGTAAAAAACCCCACTGTTATACCTGAAATTATATTCAGTTCCTTTACGTCGATGGCAACTAACACCGATTCTATTATTGCAGGATTGTCCGCAATTGGAACAGGCGCAGCGCTTGGTGCACCAGGCGGACCAGTAGGAATTGCAACAGGAGCGGGTGCTGCTATACCTTACGCATTTGCTGCGGCAGGCTCAGTGCTTGAGATGGGTGCTACATTTGCAGAAGTCTTAGAACAAGAGGCAGAAGGAGAAGAACTTACTCCTGACAAAGTACGAGAGTTGATAAGTAAGCCTGAAGTGTATAACAGAATAAGAAACAAAGCCGTAACAAGAGGATTAACAATAGGTGCCGTAGACGCCTTCACTGCACGAATGGGGGGCAGAATAGCAAAAGAAATAATTAAATCAGCTAAAACAAAACCATTTACAAAAGCAGCAATAGCAGGAACTGTGACTGAAGGTGTAGGTGGATCTGCGGGCGAGGCTGCCGCTCAACTCGCTACAGGGCAAGAGTTGGACATATCAGACATAGCATTAGAGGGTATTGCAGAACTGCCTATGGGTGTTATAAATTTAGCTTCGCAAAAGAAAGTAAAACCTGCAAAGTATGTAGTCAATGATGTGGAATCTACGAAAGAAGAGGTCGATAACATGATTGAAACTATGACCTTAGAAGAACTTACTGAATCTCAAGGCAAGAATATAAAAATAGAAAATGACGAGCAGACGCAACAAAAGCTACAGGACAAAATTACTTTCTTGTCCAAGAAAAAAAGTATAAAAAATACATTACCAAACTTAAACGAGCCTACATTAGACGAGATTACAAACAAGCAAATTGAAATTGATAATCTTGAAAATGAAACCACTGAGGTTGCAAAAGAGGAAAAGTCTAAGTTACGACAAGAAATAAAAGAGCTAACAGAAAATCAGCTTGACCCAAACGAACAAGTAACAACAGATCAGAAGACAGATGAACAGGTCACTACCGAGCAAGATATAGTGGAGGACACTACAAACCAGGAGCAGGTATCGGAAAATCTTTTTATAAATAGAAGCCCCGAGGAGGTACAAGTTATACCAGAAAGAGAAAGCACGATTAAAAAAGTTATTGATATAGCAAAAGTTGGAGCTAAATCTGTAAGAAAGATATTGCCAAACATGCGGATAGTAATGCATGAGACCCAAGAGCAATTCAAAAATGCAACTAATAAAACAGGACGAGCATTCTTTGATGCGCAAGATACTATCCATATCAATTTAAGTAAAGCGACATTGTCTACGGCTCCGCATGAAATATTTCATGCCGTATTTTTAAAGAACATCAAGACCAATAAACAGGCAGCACAACAAGCAGAAAATATGATGAAGTCTGTTCGTAAGGTTCTTCCTGACAAGAGTCCACTTGCAAAACGTATAGATACATTTGCCGAGTCTTATACGGATGTATCAGAATTACAAAATGAAGAGAGAGCTGCTGAACTTTTTGGTATTATGGCAACTGAAGAAGCTTACAGCTCATTACCAACGCCAACCAAAAATATTATAATTAAGTTTTTAGAAGACATAGCAAAGACTATAGGTCTTGATATAAACCTTTCAGAGTTTACTCGAACAGACGAAGATGTGATAAACCTACTCAATACTTTATCAGAAAGAGTGAGGACAGGTGAGGAGATACAGCAGTCAGACATAGAAATATTGGACATTGATTCAAATAAAACTCAAGACGCACCATTAATTAGAGAACAAAGAAATATAGAGGATGTTACCCGTCTTTACAATATGAACACAGATGGTTTTATTCCCAAGACTGCAAATTTATCGCAGCTAAGAAAAGCAGTAGAGCCGTTTGGGTTTGAAGCATTTCGTTCACGTGAAGATCAGTTCGGTCAAGGCGGTGGATTATTTATAAAGAAACCTGGGCAACGTAGGTATAAACCACCAAGATTAGGCGGTCGTCAACAAGTTGAGCAGGAACCAGGAGCAAGCAAAGAAAGAGTCTTAAAGGAGATAGAAGGCATTATAGAAAAGTCAAAGAAAAGAGGTAGACAATTCAAACAAATACCTAAGAATGTCATAAGTTATCTAGAGCAAACAAAACTTTACGAACAATCTTCTGATGTACAACGTGAAGCATTGTTTAGAGATGTGAGGAAGCGTTTAGGTATAAAAGAAAAGAGTGCTCCATCTGTAAAAAGATTATTTGGTACACTGAAGGATGTAAAAAAAGTAACGTTTACGGAAAAAAATCTTTTATATAAAAGGATAAAAGATATCCAAGAGGGCGCAAAGACTCTGAAAGTCGCTCTGAAAAAGGCTGAAAAGGTATTAGGTCAAGAACTAAAAGAGCTCAGTGTAAACGGCACTATTACGGTTAATCAGATGACCTCGATAATGTCTCGTCTAAGAAAGACAGACTTGCTCAATCCTGTCTCAAGAGATAACTTTATTGACTACATGACTAGAGTCATGGCGGACGTAGACTACACCAACAAAATAAGAGGTGCCAACACAAAACTAAAAAAAGCTAGGAAAGCTGTTGAAACTAAAATAGGTATTGCCTCTGGTATCAAGTCTCAATTGCAAAGAGTATTTAGTATAAGCCCTTCCCGTGTACCACTACAAGTTCTTGATAACTACCTCGAACTTATTAATATATTCTCACAACCAAAACAAATATTAGACTTACCTACTCAAAATAAAATAGAAGAGTTGTATGAACCTGTGCTCAAACAATTAGACGAAGAATTATCCATGTCTAGTGACCTATCAGACAGGTTAGCAGAAACGGATCAGAAAGTATTCAAAGATGGTAAGTTAGACTACAGAGCCACTATACAAAAGATGCTTGATACAGGTCAAATAGATGATAGGGAGTTTGAGGTGATGCGAAAGTACAAATCACAAATCTTGCCAACACTTGAGCCAACGCAAAAAAGCGAAGCTGAAATAGAAGCTGCAAAGACTTTGCTCAAAATAGAGATTGCTACGGCGGGTGACCCCAACCCAAACAATTTACCTTCACGAGATGAAAGAGATGTAATTAGAGAATTTGCGGAACTTATAAGGACAAAAGCATTAGATTCACTAACACCTCA
>CEVB01022345.1_pt1 | contig 29154 bp, 29 predicted proteins | sample 531381 | NCBI WGS metagenome assembly CEVB01 (sample SAMEA2622763, study PRJEB7988) | marine metagenome | biome: marine biome (ENVO:00000447); feature: surface water layer (ENVO:00002042); material: "saline water (ENVO:00002010), including plankton (ENVO:xxxxxxxx)" | depth 5 m | reverse complement strand
TTACCAGTTTGTAGATGCTGAAGGAATTGAAGGAGGTCACCCATTTTTTGATGATTGGCGAAATAACAGAGAAGGCAAAATAAGTTATGGTGCTAACCGATATGCGCTCATTGGTGACAACACTGTAGAGAAGATTCCTTCTAATTATGGTAGAGCCGAAAGTAAATCATCTTTGGCTATATTAAATGCTCTTGCGTCACTCGGTTATCCTATTGTTCCTGAGACACCGATTAGTTCAAACAACCCTCGCTTTTTTCCAACCGAGCAAAAAAAAGTAGACAGGAGTGATAATGTAATACCAAATAATCTTGTTGAACCTGATGACATGGATGAGTTTAACAGAATGAGGGGTAAGTTTGACCGAGACTTACTTGACCTTCATCATGTAATTTCTACTGAATCACCGCTTGGGCGAGCGTTAGATATAGGAGACATAATTGATAACGAAGAAAATGTAGGTTATGATGAAGACGGAAATCTTGTAGCAATTGACCCCTATGTAGGTCATGAACATGAATTACGGCGTTTTGGTCGCACTTTAGGTCAAATGGCTGGCCCGGTTACATCAAAAAATACAATTTACCAAAAAAGAAGAACTCCAAGTTTTCTAAGACCATCCGCTGAAAGTATGCAAGAGGCTACAAATCACAAATTAGCGCAGCGGTTCAAACAAATACCACCAATGCAATTTGATTCTTTTACTCAACTCTATCATGATAAGGAGCAGTTCAAACCGTGGAATGAGATGGAGGAAAAATTATTCCTTGACCCTCAATCTTTCGGTGAATATACTCCTAACATAACACAATATAGACAACTTAGAGAGACTATTGATAATGACAACCAACGCTACAAAGACATAGGCGCTGCTTTGAATTGGATGAATACCCCTCCTGAGCAAAAACGCTTGTATGAGTTTGGTGACAACCCCCATTCACAAAGATACCGTAACATGTTATATTCTTTGAATTACTAACCGCTACTCTTTTATCAAGCAACATCGTGGGATAAACGATGACCGCTTTCGCTGACGCATTTTACATTCTTAAAAACGAACATTTGTTTGATATAGCGCACGATAGTTTGTTACAAAAAGGAAAAGCGGAGGAGGCTATCCGACTCAGGCAAATGAGGCAATTTGTTCTTGACAATGAAAACTCACCCGACCCAGCCATGCGACAAGCGGCTGAAGACATGTATCAGAAACTAACTCAAATTATGAGTGCTCAGTCACGCACTCCTCCAATGCAACCACCTCAAGGCCCAGTTGGTGAAGGTGCTACTATGGGAAATATGTCCCAGCCACCACAACCACCTCAACACCCAATGATGAAGGCTTGGGATTTCTTTAGGTCAAACTATTGATGTCGCTTCATAAGCGATATGCTTTTGTTCATGCACGACTTGGCGTTAGTTAATGCCGAGTGAAAACTACGACTTTGTTCCGTGGGATTCCGAGGATGATATTGAGAAGTTTTTACAATTAGCACCATTAGCAGCAAAACTTGGCGCTTCAAAAGTAGGTCAAGCAGTAGCCTCGCAGGGTGTTAAAGGTGCTTTGAAAACTGGTGCTAAAAATCTCAGGGCTAAAGTAGGCACTGGACTAAAAAATCTCAAAGCAAAAGTCGGTGTCAAAGGTGGCGGTGCAGTAACAGAGGCAGCAGGTGCTGCTGAAGGTGCTACCAGTGCTGCTAAGACTGCCGCTAAAGGCGCATCTGAGGCAGTAGAGTCTGTTGCTCCTAAACCTAAACTGGGAGAAAAGATGCCGAGTGCCGAGGTTACTACTCCTGAACCACCTGCTGCTGAACCAGCGGCTGAAATGCCTGAACCTGAAGAGCCAAGTGGAAGCGCTGGTAAGAAAACCGATTACAAAAAAATCGGTATGCAGTTAGCGCAGCAATCGCAAGCAAATGCTGCTCAGAAAAAACAAGCACAAGAACAACGGGCTATGGATATGGCTCGCCGTGGTGCATCAGTGCAAACTGGTGAACCAATGGAGATTGCTTTTCAACTACTCAAAGAAATGGCTGCTCACGATGCTGACCATCCAGTAGAACTGAGGAGTGTTGGGTCTTCACCTTACATAAATGAGGCTTGCACTCTTTGCCCTAACCCCAATGCCCTCATATCTCTTCGTTATACAAATCCAACTTTTACAAAAGATTACACTCATCACCTTTGTTATAATTGTGCTGAGCAATATGATGTTCACGATATGATACACCCAGCAGCGTTATCTCCGTCAGACTATGATATAAAATTAGCAGGTAATCCAATGGAGATTGCTTATCAGTTGTTAAAAGATTCTAAGGTTGATGTATCAGGACAACACGCAGCCAAGAATGACCCTCGTTTTTGGGAAATAATGCAGCATTACGGGACACAAGATACAAGTAAAGTTGGTGAGCCTTTTCTACCATACAGTAGAGAATTAGCCGATATGACTGCTCAAGTAGATGAGTTACTTGCACATTATGGATATGAACCGTATTACTTTGGTGGGCAGTATGGTAACTATTCTGACTTAAAGAATAGAAATTATACCACTGGGCATCTTGCTATCTTTGACCCTCATACAGAGGCTGCATCATTTGGTGATGCTCAATTTACTGATAACTGGAGAAAATTACACGAACTCGGTCATGCTCAAGGACTTGAAGACCTAAACCACAAATGGGGAGAGGGTCGTAGACTTGGTAAAGTTGGAATAAGAACTCCTCGTGAAATGCTTAGAGCAGTTGATTGGGAGACTATGGCTTTGATGAATCAAAGAAAATTAATGGATGAAATAGGATTACCAATGACACCTCAAGAATACAACCGTGATTGGAATACCACAGTAGGAGATGCTGGATTTAGAGCAATAACAGGGCAATTTACTTCACCAACTGAAGAAGGGTTTGTTCCTTACGATGAAAGAATATCTCCGTCTTATGCTATGGATGCTATTACAAGAAGGGCTGAAGAACTTGACATAGGTATGGATGAACACCTCCGTGACAAAAAAAGGCTTCGCAGAAGAGGGGGCGCTCGTAAAGTAGCAAGCGAACCAATGGACATCCCTTATCAACTCCTTAAAAATGATGATAGGAAAAATAATTACATTGAAGATGCATTTGACTTAGGCTACCCATTATTGTCTTATGATGAATTGCACGATAAACAAAGAGCAATTGTTGATACTATTGCCGACTCCCCTCCTTCATATTGGAATGACCCTGTAAGTGGTGAATTAGAAACAGAAAACTACAGTGGCATGTTTCACCCGGATAAACACCACCTTTACCCTGAAGAAGCATTTGATGAATACCTTCGTTACATTCAACACTACCATGATGCATCAGCAAAGGTAAGTGCTATGCCACATGAAGAGCAAATGAAATTACAAAGTGACTTTGAAAACCCGCTTCATCCATCAAAAGTAGCGTTAGATAAAATGGCCGAAGAATATGACCATTGGAATGTTGAAGACCCTCATGGTAATTTTCATAGAAAATACAATCAGAGTGCCGGGTTTGCTTCAAGAATGGCTGGAGGATTCGGCCTTAATCGTGGAGAGCCAATAGAAATCGCTTATCAATTACTAAAAGCAAACTTCAATGAATATTTTGGAACTAAAGATTCGTGGGTAAGTTTACCAAAGGAGGGGATGGATGCCAAACCTGAACTCTACGGAGAAGTAGCCGATGCTATGAATATTTCATACGAGGCTGCGGGAGGTCACGCTAAATACAAAAACGCTGATGACCTACAAGAAGAGCAAAAACACCATCGTTATGATATGATTGACAATGACGAAGACCCTTTTGTTGATGCCGCACACATTTATTCTCAAAGAGAGCAGGGGTTCAAGTCATCGGTAACAGCGCATGATGGAAGTAGAGAAGGTAAGAATGCTCTTAAAAATCACATGTTTGAAAATCTGAAAATACCCGGACACTACGCCGAGACAAGCGGGGCTTGGGCTTCTGTGTTAGACAAAGAAGGTATGCCGAGTGTAACTGATTACGACCATATTAGAGAATTAGTGAATAAACCAATTTCGGAATCTGATAACGGTAGATACATGAGAGATATTGGCGGAGTAGAGCATGAAAAACAAATACATGGAACTCCAATGAAAGAAGGGGCGGATTGGACACAAGATTTTTTACAACAATCACTATCGGCTCATAATGAGAACAAACCTTTTTTCTTACAAGATTATAACTTTCAACAGGAGGCTACACAATGACACCGTTTGATATTGCATGGGATTCGCTTGAGAAAAAATTATGTCCAGCAGGTAAGGCTGCTGCTAAAAGAAAGTTCAAAGTTTATCCATCGGCGTATGCTAATGGGTGGGCTGTGCAATACTGTCGTGGAAAGTTCAAGAAAAAGGGGAAAAAGAAATGAAACTAAAGCGTAAATCATGTTGTTGTGGTGGCACTGAAAAGACCCCATGCGTGTGTATGCTCAAAGGAGTTATGCAGTGTTCGGCAGAAGCCCCTAAGTGTCCTTGTTATGCTTTACTTGACAAACAAAAGAAAAAAGCAAGTAAGATTTCAAAGATGGTAGCAGTAAGGTGAGTGGATGACTAAAGTGTTAATCCGTAAAAACTTGAACCGATGGTTCAAAGAAAAATGGGTTGATGTTAGTCGTAAGAATAAAGATGGTTCTCACCCTCCTTGTGGTAGGTCAAAAGCCAAGACTTCAAGCAAGGGTTATCCAAAGTGTAGACCAAGTGTAAAAGTATCAAGTAAAACTCCAAAGACTTCCGGCTCAATGTCCGAAGGACAAAAGCGAGCCGCTACTAAAAGAAAGCGTAGTAAAAAACAAGGAGTAGGTGGTAAACCTACGATTGTCAAAAGTGTCTTGGTAAAAGCACCTCGTATACCTCGTAAAAAAGGACAACCTGCTGGTTCAAAGAAACACTCTGATTTGTATACTGACGAAAATCCAAAAGGCACTATACATGGTTTAGGGTTCAAAAATCCAGCAAAGGCTCGTCAATCCGTATCTAAAATTAAAAACAGCAGCCGCAGTCATGCTCACAAAACACAAGCAGCAATTGCTATGGAACAAAGAGCACGAGAAATGGGTAAGAAACAAGAGGCTGGTGTTTATCGTAATTTTATTGAGCAACAGAAAAAGAAAACTGAAAGTATGAAAAAAATGGTTGGTGTGATACAATGAGTGCATTTGAAGAAGCATGGTCTGTAATTGAAAAAGCAAAAAAGAAATCTAAACCGTTTCACGGTTATAATCCAAAAAGACACTCTAAGAGTGGTGGGTTGAACGCTAAGGGTCGTGCTAAGTTCAAAAGAGAAACTGGTGCTAATTTGAAAAGACCAGTAACTAAAAAACCAAGCAAACTCAAACCGGGTAGCAAGGCTGCTAAGAGGCGTAAATCATTTTGTGCAAGAATGGGCGGTAGTAAAGGCCCAACCAGTAAAGATGGAAAACTGACTCCGAAAGGAGCAGCGTTGAAGAGATGGAATTGTTAGTATGACAGACATTGGTGTAGTCCGTAAAGAGCGTAAGTCTCCTGAAGCATTACGCCGTAAAAAAGAGTATGACACTAAATACGAGTCATCTCCTGAAAGAGTCAAGTATAGAGAGGACTTGAATAGAGAAAGACAGAGGCGTGGTATGTATGGTGACCACTCTCACCGTGACATTTCTCATACAGAAGGTGGTAAATTGACAGTAGAAGATGAACATAAAAACAGGGCAAGGCACTTCAAAGATAAAGGGACACTGCGCCCCATTACAAAGGGAATCAAAGAAGACCTTGAGTTGTTGAGGAACTTGATGGGTGGCCCTATGGATGAACAAGATAAATTGATAGCACAGGCTTTATTGACATCTTTAGACGATTATCATAAAGAAGAAGATGTTGAAAATAGAAAAGAATTAATGCATCCTTATCCATTTTGATTTGTCTAAGTTGTCTAATGTATTGTTTACACAAATATTGTTTTGTAATTATTCTTTCAAAGTATAGATAATACAACTGACAACTCGGACAACACCCCCAGCAACCTTTATGGTGACCCCCGGAGTGGACAGTCCAGTGGACATTATGGAATCACAAGACCATCACGAAGCGGAAATTAGGTTAATGGGGCTTATCTTAGCCCAAAGCACACTGGTCGGAGTAGCAATTGGTATCTTTGATGCTGAGGTTTGGCTTAAACAGGACAGTGTTTGGATAAATGGATTTACTTATGCTATGGGTGCATTCTTTATGCAGGGTATTGCATATTACTTCTTCAAGATGTTCTTTGAACAGAACTTACAGGAGAAAGTAAGACATGGTAATATTGAGAAACAAAGAAACCACCAATACCGTATGATGCAACAGCAGTTTGATAATCGTAGGGCTGAAATGGAAATGAGAATGCAAGAAGCACAACTTGAGCGTGAACTTCGCTGGATGGAGGAAAACCCCGGAAAAATGCCACCAAGTTGGGGCGTAGCGGGTGGTTCTCCTTCTATGATTGGCTCATTTGACAATAGAGGTGGCGGCTCTACTGTATTTGATAGTAGTCGTATTCCAACTCATGAGGCGAAAATACAACAACCGCTTACTCTTGGTATAGATGAAGAGCCTGTGAAGTTAAAGAAAGACGGCACACCTGATAAGAGATATGAAAAGAAATCTTGAGTGAGGCTTAAACATGGGTCGAATCTTTCGCACTCCTTCTGACGATGCTACTGAAAGCACTCTTCGTGCTATTCACATAGCAAATACAGTAGATAACGCATACGAAAGAACTTGGGGCTGGATAAAGACAATTATCGCATCGGGTATTACATGTCTTATTGTTAGTGGCTTTGAGTTTCACAATCCTGAATACAGTATATATGAAAACACTGTAGATTGGAGTATTAAAAAACTTGAAGACTTTGCTAACTGGTTAAAGTGGTGGGATTAATCAATGGTAGACCCCGGAGGAACTGCGCTTGTAGGCGCAGCGATGTGGGGTCAGAATCTCTACAATTCTTACAAACCAAGAAAGGTCGGTGTATACGGAGCACCTATGGTTGGTAAAACTACACTTGACCGTTACCTTACAACTCCCGGTGAAATGGAGGAAATACCTGAAGATGAAAGAACTACTCACTCTCGTATACTAAAAATTGGTAAATATAAAATGCCAAAACCAACAAGAAAAAGAGTATCTTGGCAAGGTGAAAAAAGAGTAGTCTATTCATCCGACATAGGAGGCCAAGAGCGTTTTTGGAATCTGTGGATTGAGGATATGGTAACTCGTGGTGTAGAGGCAATTGTCTACATGTTTGATGATAGAGCATTCAAAGGAGGAGACGATGCTGTGCAACAAATTGCTGGCTTTCGTTATCTTGTAGATTGTCTAATAAAACGAGAATATCGTTACCGTTCTTTATGGTCAAGGTTTAGAGGTAAAAAATATCACCCAAGAGTCATCATGTTAGTTGCTAACAAGGCTGACCGTTTCTTTGATGAGACTGCATCTAAACTATGGCACGATGGCCGCATAGGGGAACATAAGATATTTGACCCGTTCAGAGACGACTTAATCAGGTTACAAAAAGCAGGTATTCCTACTCGCAGGTCTTTCATGGCTACAAGAATAGGATGGAATGTAGAGAAGACTATGGTGAGTCTTTTGACATCTTGACCAAAAAAATGACCCCATAGGTAGCCTTTTCAATAACAACTCTTTCGGTGTAAATATGACAGGTAAAAAATCGTCTACTACTTTGGTATCTACTGGTGGCGGTAGTCGCAGTCTAAGGACAACTGTTCCTATGTTTATCGTAGAGCATTTTGGACTTAGTGCTGGTGATGATGTTAATTGGAGATTTACCGTTCAAGAGGGACAAATTGTTGTAGTCATGACACCTACGGCTAAGCAGGTCGTGGTAGAATGATGAACTTTAGTAGAAATCAACAACAGAATCTTAACGAAGCGCAATTAGCAACTTTGGCTATGCAAGGTAATGAACAACTTACTCAGGCTGCTCTACAAGAAATGTTGGTGGCTCAACAAGGTATGCAAGCGGCAGCAGCATCAGGAAATATAGAAGTTCCCAAAGTTAATTTTTATCCAAGTCGTCATCCTGACCCAAGAAAGGCTCGCCGTAAAGACATCAAACAAGCCTACAAATTACTTCAACCGGCAAAGCGTTCTATTTTCAACCCAATGAGATTTTTATTTGGTCGTAAATACAGATATGCTAAAGATACAGGAACATGTGTTGTAGATGGTTGTAACTGTGCAAATCTAATCCAGCATGATAATCTTTACATGCGTATTTGCGATGAAGAAACAGGGCGCTCTCTTTGGGAAATGTATTGGCAAAATCCGGTTACTGGGCAACCTGAAGCGTTTATTGCACAAGATAAAGTTACCAGTGGGCGTAAACTCAAAGGAACATACTGTCCTGAACACATGCACCTCTATCATTTGCTATGTAAATGGGAGGCTGAGGAGGACAAACAGAATGAGATGAACCCAAGCCGACTTCGTGATAAAGTCAAAAGGGGTGTATCTATCGTAACAGTTCCTATATCTTCTGTAAAGAAAAATGACCCGACACCTGCTATGCTACAAAAATACGAACCGTTCTTCGCTGAACTTGAAAGAGATGCTGGTAAAACAAAAGGTATCAATGTTCTACATTATGCTAATCCAGTTACTGGTCAAAACGATGTTACAATGGTTGTGTTTGACTTGCGTATATTCCAAATGGAATTACAACAAATGAATATGCCTACTCAAGCATTCCAAGAATTACTTAACACCGAGAATGCAAAATTACAACAGAACCTTGATGGTGGAGTAGTCGCTGGGGAGGCATGATACGATGTTAGGACTCGGTAATCAACAACAGCAAACTGGTGGTTTGAATCTATCAGCAACTGGTGGAGGAATGAACTACGGAATGCAGCAACCACAAAGCAGTTATTCTCTTAGCGCACAGCCCATGCAACAACAGCAAAATCAAGGATTTATTGCTGGAATGATGAATGGTGTCGGTATGAATCAACAACAGCAACAAATGTTTCAACAACAGCAATACACCCCTCCAAGCGAAATGGAGTTGATGGGTGCTCTACTTCAATCTCAAAATCCAATTCATCGTTTTATCAAAGACGGAGGACTTGGCACTTTAGTAGATTTAATTGCTGCAACTACAAGTCTAAGTTTACTTAACATTCTAAAAAATGCTACATTTGTTATTGACGAAGATGAGGGCGGTATGAAACTTGACCCCGCTACTTTACCTTCGGATTTACAAACACTTAGCGTAGAAAATGTTAGTATGATTCTTAACAACATGGTAGCCGCAAGTAATCAAAAGTTCCAAGATGCTGAAATGCAAAGGCAACAGATTTTCAATATGTCTCAACAGTCTCTAATGGGTAATGCTCTTGGTGCTGCTTTACAAGATGAAGGAATGATGAACAAAGTCGGTGGCGGAATTGGTAGTGTCGCTCGTGGACTCATAGGACTACCAAGAAACTAAGGTGATAAAATGCAACCCGGTAGTATGTCTGATTACAGTATGAGAATTAGTCAAGCAAGTAGCACTATATTTGCTCCCAGTAGAAATATCATCGTAGAAATGATAATGGTTCAGTTTATCTCAATCATTATCGCTTGTGCATCTATCTTAGTTTTCAAAGGAGATTCAATGAGCAGCGGAGATGTTAGCGTATTCGTAGTAGGTATCTTTGGAGGATTAGTCTTCTTAACCACTCTTTACTCCCGAATCACTCGCTGACCATTTCTTTATCGGACATGAAATTGAAGGCGCAAGCGCTTTAATTTTCATGACACAATTACACAGTCGGCATGTTCCCATTCTTTTTTGCATGTAAGGACACTGATAACATTCATCAAGTCTCGCCATGTATTCTTCTTTTGATACCCTATTACCTTTCAGTGCATCTTTTGATGCTTTGATTAAATCTTTACCACGCTCTTTGAGAGGTTGCTTAGGAACTCTCTCATAGGGTGGCAGCATGTAACGCCCACAAGGTCAAAGAGAAAAAGCATTATGGGTAATGCTGCTTTAAGCGTGTCATGGCGGAGGGCAAACCTGTATCAAAACGCTCTTGTCCTTTGTGTCAGCACCCAAGTCGTGAAGACTTAGAGAAGGGACTCCTTGACGGTGAAATCTCTTCTAAACAATTAGACCAAGACATGGGCTGGAGATTGAACACAACTGACCGCCACTTTCGTAATCACATGGGTCAATTTCACATGGCTTCTAATCCGCAGTGCAAGGTTTGCGCCCACCCTGAAAGGGCTGACTTTGAAAGAAGATATTTTGAAGATGGGTCTGAATCAGAGGCTATCGCTGAAGAAATTGGTATCGCTGAGTCTTCTGTGTATCATCACATGAAACATCATTTTCAACCGTTAGTTCAAAGAAGCGCAGCCGCTGAGATAACATTAGTTGTAGGAGAAGAAATAAATGCGCTCAGGTCAAATGTTGAACTCCTCAATGTTAAGTTGTCAGAATTGCTCCATGAGGGTAGTGTTCACGAAGACGGGTTTGTTAGAGATGCAGTGTCCTTGCACAAAGAAGTCAGAGAATCAATAAAGGACTTGCTCAAGATGAATGAGCAGTGGAGTCCTACCACAGAGAATAATCAAATCAATAACACAATCAATATTCTAAAGGTTGAGTTAAGTAAAGAAAGCCCTGATTCATGGGCGAGAATGCGAGATAAATTGATAGAACATGCAGGTGATATAAATTGATGCCAGTCCCAGTTCCTGATTTACTACAAATGACTCATCCGGGTTATTCAATGGTAGAAAGTGAATTGGTTATCTCTGAAAATCATTTACCAATGTATCTTGATTTCTGTCGTTGTGTTACAGAAAGATTTGAGCACTATGGAGAATTAAAAATTATTCCCCCTGATTTGTTTAAGTTACTGGCAAAGTCATTTGAAACAGTGTTTGAAGATGATAACCCGCTAACATTTTTCCCAGCATACCATCTTATACCTCGTTTACTTGAAGAGTTTGAATACACCATTGAAAATATGACTTCGGCATTTCAAGAAAGTCCGAGGATTATGCTGTTCTATAGAAAAATAGCGGAAAAACTGCGACAGTGTTTTCAATATCATATACGGGGGGATAACACATGACGGAGGGCATGATGGGGCGAACCTCTGATACAAGGATATACAATCCTCGTTCCGAGTCTTCTGAAATGTTCAGGGCTAATCATGAAGATGAAAGGCCACCAAGCGGTATAGAAGATGGCCGAGATAAAGAAAAGCGTCAAGATAAGCGTCAGGCCAAAAAAGAAGCCGAGGAAAAAGAGGATAAGAAAATCCGTCACATCAAAGTTCGCTCGCATCATCTTGGTCTTGACGGTGAAAAACCTACAGAAGATGTAGACGAAAAAGAAGAGAAGTTCAAACCTCGTGGCTCTACTGATAATCCAGCCACTCAAACCATGCCGGGTGGCGCTGGTGGATTCCTCACAAGTCTTGCTATGGGTGCGAAAGGGCCGGGTGCTGCGGGTGGAGAGATGATTCAGATGTCTGAACCTATGGACATCGCTTGGAGATTATTAAAATCAGAATCAAAACGCTCAATAGCACGAAGAAGAAAGAAAGAAAAATATGCAAAGTGGCGACCATCTACAGGGCAGTTTGAACGCCCAAAAGGAGGAGGTGACCCTCGCAACGCTACATCAAGGCGAGCAAAAAATATCAGTCGTAATCTACCTTTAGGTAGAAAAACGGGGCTAATGAGGCCGCATCTTTCTGTTGAGTTTTCACACCGAGGTCTTGCGAGTAAGCAACCGATGAGTAAAGACCCGCAGCAGTATCGTGCATATCTTGCATCTCAAGAGGCTCGTAAACTTCAGGGTGGTGTAAGAAGCACAATCACTCCACACATGAGACATAGCCAACGCTCTTTTATTTCCGGTGACACAGGTGGTGGTCGTTTGACTAACACGCTACAATATCCTCGTGTCCCAAGACCAAGACTACATGCGGTTCGTGCTCCAAGTATTCAACCACCTAAGATGAAGATGCCTCGCTTAGCAAGACCTAAGATGCCGAGTATGGTAACAATGAGTGAGGACACTCCTCAGCACAGTGATATTCTCAAAGCGAATGCATATCAAGCAGCATTGATGCGAATTGCTCTCAAAGAGATTCGTGAATTGATGCGTGAAAAGAAAGATAAAGATAAGAAAACAAAGGGAAAGGGGAATCCCGATACGGCTGGGGCAGCGAGTAACCTACCAAATTACGAAGCAAATAATCCTAAAACAGCAACTCGCCCCGAAGGTGGCACTGAAGATGAAAACGACTCTCGCCTTTGGGGATTATCCCCCGGTGACTTGGCTGGCCGAGGGAGTGGTCGGGTTTGAAAATCTTAGTTCGTAAATCAATCATCCTCAAGGGTGACGGTGTTTATTCCTACCACGGTGGAATACCGCATTTGATGACATCTCCTCCACCTGAAGCATTCCATCCTGACCCTAATGTTCCTGATGTCCCAGTATATGCACACTATGGTGCTGCAAAACCTCACCCTTCGGGTCACCCCGGTATGGGAGAGTTAATTCCCGGTGAGTTCTCAAAAGGTAAACACGGAGAACATGTCTACATTGACCACAATGGAGAGGCACATCATCATGGAATTGACGGAGTTCTTCATGCAGTTGGTGAAGCGCTTGAGAGAAACGGAATGCTTGGACAAAGCCATGCACAGTTAGGAGTTCTTACACCACAAAATATTGTTCAGCAAGCCATTAATATGACAAATGACGAACATCAGGACAAGAGTGGGTTTCACCATATTCCTAATGTAGATTCAATGGAGCATCGTAAGATTCGTGTTGCAGGTTACGGTGGTCGTAAACCTGCTTCTCGTGCTCACCGTTCTCAAGATGGAGAATACATTACAGCATACACAAACCGACCTAACCGTAAAGAGAAAATCGGTGCTATGATTGAATCTTATGCTGTTCCTTACAATCATAATCTACAGAAGATTCTACTTGAAACTCTTGGTATTAGTGATATGGTAGGTGCTGAGTTCCTTGACAATCCACACATAGACATCGCTGACCTTCACCCTCGTGGTCGCCGTATCAGAGGTAGAGGTGGAGATGTCATCGGTATGAATGCACGAGGAGAGTATACTCTACCTGACAGTCATATTCGTGGTGCTCCAAAAGGTATAGTTCACGATGCAGCACATACCGGAATCCAGTCTTGGGAGATTATGAATCACACTCCTGACTTTATGCACATGATGGCTGGTCGGCAACAAACTGGCCCAAAGAACTCTATTGACAGCGCTAAGGCTCATATCGCTGAAGCGATGAAAGTTATTGACCCTGACAAGATACCCGATGTTGAAGTTCCAATTAACACAACACCCGGCACAACTGGTAGTCCTCAGTATACCATGATGAACCTCAGAACAGTTCTTCGTAGTCCTCAAATGACTGATAACATGATTGGTGAGTTATCACGAACCCCCGCATTCAACATGTTATTTGGTCGTATTATCAGCGGCACAGCGGCAAGACCCGGTGTTGGAAAAAGAGCGTTTGAGCATATCCTTCAAGCGTTTGGTGGTGATGATGACGGCATGACTTTTGAAAACATGAACAGTCATACTATTGGAGGCGACCACTTAGAAACTGAAGACGGACTTAGACCAACTCAAAAGTTAGGAACTCACAAAAATGCAGCCAAGTTCTATGCTAAGGCTATGTTGAGTGGCGCTCACGATGAACACGATAGTGCTCTACGAGCATACATGCCGAGAGACGCTGATGGTAATATTGACGCTGGTGTGATTCAAGGACTTGGGCTAAATCTACAAAGTTACGATACAGTAGAACAGCGAAGACAAGGCACTCAGGCTTTGGCTGATTTACTCAGTGAAGCGTTTAATCATCAAACCCGCCGTCAGTTACCTGACGAAATACCCTCTACTTCATTAGCATCTCGTAATGTTGTAGGTTACCCTGAGCAAATTATTGAGAGACTACCTGACCATATCCCATTCTTTACCGATGTAGGATTAGCGCCAGTTGAAAGGGCTGGGGTTGCTGCTGCTACTAAACCACCAGTTACCTCCGCTACACCAAGACCTCCTCCACAACCACAACAAACAGTTGCTGCTGCTCCCCCAGCAACTGAGGCGTTACCTCCGCCAATTCCTCAAAGGGGAGCACCCACTTTCAGACCACAAAGCCCTGAGTTAGTAGCAGCAAGACAACATGTTGGTCGTGCTGACCCTGTTACTTTGCGACAAATTATGGAGGCTGCTGGCGCAAGAGTTCCTCAAGGGCAGGGTATGGAACTCTCTCCTCAAGAGCAAAGGTATCAACAGATGATGGGTGACCCACGACAACAACTCCTTACTCAATATATGAAGGGACAAGACCAAGACTTGTCCCCAATGGATAGAGTCATGAAAGCGATGGAGCAAATGCAAATGGATGATGCTCGTATGGATTCAAAAATTATGAAACATGCACCTCCTCGTCAAATCAATATTGCTGACCTTCACGGTATCAATCATCTCGCAAAGAGTATTGACCTCACTCCAGTAGATGTTCGTTCAATTGCATATTCACATGGAGACTGGGAACGCATCGCTAAGAAACTCAATGTATCTACAGATGTTGTCAAGGTCGTCAAAGTAAGCGTAGGTGGTGTCTAATGGGTCAAGTCTATGTTATCCGTAAAGAGGCTGTTGCACCAGCAGTAGCAGTTCCATCGGGTGTGCCGGGTATGCAAATTATGTATCAACCGGGTATGGAGAATAGCGGCCCTCAATTAGTTCCGGGTGTTAATCCGCAAGGTTTTGCTGGTCTTCAAACAAACCCTATGACTCAACAATTTGAAGCGACACCTCAAATGGATAACAAAGGCAACGAAATCGGAGTCTACGAGGGTGATAAATACGGCGCTATGGCTCTTAATCAAATGAACAGAAAAAAACTGAGAGAGGGAGAAACTCGTGCGCTTGGTGCTGGTCAAACAGCATTTGACCGTGGTGCAAGGTATGGTCAATTTGGTGCTGATTTTGGGAGGGGGCTTGCTGGTGGCCTCGGTCTGTTAGCAGGGGCTGTAAGCCTCGCAAACGCTGGTGCTTCGGGTCAAGATGCTCTCACTGGTGGGTTAGGTGCTGCTCAAATGGGTAGTGTGACCTACCAACAAGGTAAGAAGCCATTATCAGAAGCACTTGGAGGAACAGCGGCACGAATGGCTGGTAGAAGTGTTGGTGTTGTAAAACCTGAAGTTGCTGAGCCTACTCCTCAAGTTGCTGACCCTACTCCTACCCATTCTGAAAAGGAAATAATAAGCATGAGAGGTAAAGTTCCGGTAATGACTACTGGTAAACATGGTCAGCCTGTCAGATATGGTAGCGGTAATCGTTACGAAAGGGAAATAGCGCAAAGAGGCGCTGAGCATAGATTAAATCAACAAATGGGTCGTGACACGAGCGCTAATACTGTAGCAGCAGAAGTAGACGAAATGGGAATGCCTATACAGATAGAGAGAAAAGATGGAATGGTTGCTATAGATGGAGGGCCACCCGGTCTTGATATTGGAGTAAACCCACGAGAAGAAGCAGCCGCCCAACAAGCAAGAAATATCAAAGTTGCTCCAGCAACTACCAATACTCAACCGGAACAAACAGTAGACCAAACTGCTAATGAAATTGCTAATGCAACAACTGGACAATCAAAGTTGGTTGGGGTAGAGAATACAGCAAATGAAATCAAAAATGCTACTCAAACACCGGAGGGTAGTGACCCTGAAAATCCCGCTGCTAAAAAGATGAGTGGTGAAGAACAAAAAATGACAAAATTAGCATCTTTAAATCCTATGCGATTCATCGGGGTGGTCTGATGAGTAAGCGTGAGCAAGAAGAACAGATGAAGCAACTCATTATTGATATGGACATGAAGATGTCTAAGCGCTCTTTCAAATATTTTTTTGAAACTGTTTTAGGATTTGATTATGCGGAGCATCACAAATGTTGGGATAAAGGTCTTGGAGAAAACAGATACTACTGTGTCAAAGCAAGTCGTGACCACGGCAAGTCTGTATTCTTTATGTCGTATGCTCTTTGGTTAGCAGCATTCAATCCTAACAAACACATCATGATTTTTTCACATTCTCTTGAACAGACACTGGAGCACATGCGTTTTATTCGTAACAATATAGACGGTGCTGCTTGTCTACAACATCTCAAGCCCGGTGGTATACCGTGGCGAAAGACCTACTTTGAGTTCACTAATGGTAGTCGTATTATGGCTAAGTCGGTTGGTGGAGGAACAAGAGGTTTCCACCCTGATGTTGTTGTATGCGATGACATTTTGTGGGGAACAACAGGTAGTGAGTTGCAGCGAGCAGCCGACTGGTTCTATGGTGTTCTTCTACCAGTTCTCCACCACACAGGTAAAATGATGATGGTAGGAACTCCGTTTAGTTACAATGACTTGTATGCTGAACTTGAGAAGAAAGAGACATTCCGAGTAGAGACTTATCCCGCTATCAACAAAGAAGGTGAACCGCTTTGGCCTGAGCGTTGGAGTCTTGATGCGCTGGCACAAAGACGATTATCTATGCCAGCGATTCAATTTACTCGTGAATATCTTTGCGAACCAATCCATGATGTTGCCAGTATGTTCCCAATGTCTATTCTTGAGAAGGCTCGTGACCCTGAGTTGGTTCTTCTTGACCATGCTGAAAATGAATACGATGCTAACGGTGATGCTACAGGTATATTTGGTCATCACTTCATCGGGTGGGACACTGCGATTGCATCCGATAAGAATGCTGACTTTACTGCTATGACTGTTCTACGACAACCACCTGATGATAATGTAAAACAAATCGTTGGTATAGTGCATGAGCGTGGACTGAGTTCTGTTGCACAGAAACGGCAAATCATTCTCTTGAATCAAAGATTTCAACCTGACTTAATAGAACTTGAAGGTAACAATTTCCAGCGTATGTTTGCTATGGAGTTGAATGAAATGAGAGAGGACATTCCTATCAGAACATTCATGACAACTCGGACAAGAAAGGAAAGTCTCTTCATGTCTTTACTCATGGCCTTTGAACAAGGACAGATTAAGACACCTTACGGAGATGAAAAGAGTAGAATATTTACTCACAAGTTAGAAGAAGAGTTGAATAGATTTGGTATGCAAAAGAACGGGAGACTGGAGAGCGTGGGTGTGCATGATGACTTGGCTATGTCTCTCGCTTTGGCTAACTGGGCTACAAAAGAGTTCAGAGGTTCTATCGTCATGCTTGACGACATTCTCCCCGGACTTGACAATATCATAACAGGCAAAGGAAATGGAGGGTGGATGATACCATGACAAAAGTTGGAGTTAAAAAATCAAAAATTGAAAAATTAATGGTGTATAACCCATACCCTGAAGGGACTAAAAAATGTATGAACAGTTTTTGTAACGCTGATATTCCCGCTAACAGTGGAGGATGCCCTTATTGTGGCTCACCACAAAGGAGGTTTTGATACCATGAAAGAAAGTAAATTAGGCGGAAAAAAACACGGAATGGTTTTGGTTATATCAATAGGTAAGAAAGGAGATAAAGACCCTACTCGTGTTGCTGACCCCGATACAAAGAAAAAAGGTGAATATTGATGGTAGATGTTTCAATCTATGAAGTCGGGCCTCGTGATGGATTACAAAATATCCAAGAGGAAACACCTACGACTGATAAGATTGATTTAATCAATAGACTGTATCACGCTGGACTACAAGATATTGAGATTACATCATTTGTCCACCCTAAACTTGTTCCTAACATGGCTGACGCTGAAGAAGTATTTACTGCAACAAAAGACATTGGTAGTTTTGGTGTTTTAGTTCCTAATCAAAGAGGATTTGATAGAGCAAAGGCTGTAGGTGCTGAGAAACTCAATGTATTCTTTTCAGCATCGGAGATGTTTAACCAAGCCAATTTAGGTAAGAACATGTATGATATAGTTGCTGAATTAGATTCTATGCTAAAAGATACAGACCCAAAAAATGTTAGGGCTTACATCTCTTGTGCTTTTGGAGCACCTAATGAAAAAACTAATGAGAAGAAATTGTTAGAGGCTATGCAAGCAGCACAACACATGGCTGACACTGTAGTATTATGCGACACGATAGGAACTGCTCATCCATCTTCAATATACAGAACTCTTGAGTTATCAAGACATATTGACTCTGACATAGCGCTTCATCTACACCACATGAAAAACAAAAAAGACAACATGTTCCCAAACATACAATCCGCATTAGACTGGGGTATCACTCAGTTTGATGCCAGTATTGGTGGATTGGGTGGTTGTCCTTTTGTTCCCGGTAGCGGTAGTAATCTTTCAACCAATGATATGGTGAGATATTTGCATAAAAATAATTACGAGACTGGGCTTGATATTTGGGAATTAGATTCTATCGCCAATCTATATGCTACTGAGCAAACTGTTCCTTATACTCCTATTCGTTTGAGAGTTAGAAATAAACTGGAGGAAATCTTTAGTAAAACTCCTGTAGGTAGCAAATGGTAAATAGGTCAATAGGGAGGTCAAACTATGTGGGGGTCAGCATTGATTGAAGACGACTTTGGTGAAGTGCATTCCTTTACCCCTATTTCCGATGGAAAAGATAAACCAATTAAAAAGCAACATCACTTTGCACCTAATGGTGATGGTTGGTTTGAGTCTTCTCTTGGTTGTAATGCTGAGACGCTGGTAAAGCGTCTAAGAAAGGCACGAAGGAACAATAAAGACAATCGTGATGAGATTGATAGTTTCATAAAAGATGTTAGAGCGATTAAATCCCTTGAAACAGATATGACAATCAAGATGTTATCTTGGGGTGAACCCTATGAAAATACAATAAAACAACTTGGGCTTGATGACCGTAAACTCAAGAGTTTGAGAAAGTTCGGAGAGTCTCGTTGTGTTAGTCTTGAAAGAGCATGTATGATGTGGGATAAGGCTGAACAGACTTTGAAAATGCTTGATGAGCATGAAGATGTTTGGGGAGAAGAAGAGCAACAAGCGTGGGCTATGGCTATGAATGACCGTAGTGCTGCTCGTAAAATGTGGTCTAATGCTTTACATCCAATTGATAAACTCAACAAGGCTGAAAAAGACTTCTTGGAGTTCGCTGCTGAAGAATTACTGAAAAAAGGGCCGATGAAAGTAACCACGATTCGTAGTAATTTTTCTGATGCTGGAATGCTTAAAAAATCTCAAACAGATAGAAAACTTGCTACTCTCATGAACATGTATGGAGAAGATATGGATATTGTGAAAGGAGCAGTGAGAGGCACTTATGTTCGTGTTTCAAGTGATGGATTAGTGCTAAAAGATGTGTGGTCTTACAGTGCTGGTTTTATTGATGCTGACGGTTATATCACCATAACTGAGCGTGGTGAGCCTCGTGCTGGAATGATAGCCACAGGTGACAGAGGTAAAGTCCACTGTGAAGATTTATTCAAAACATTAGATTGTGGAGTTTTGTCTATTGACAACAAGGTATACAAAGATACACAAAGAAGTCAGCATCGTTTACAATTCTATTCTAAGGCTGATTTGCGAAAGTTACTTGGTGGGGTGTCTCCCCACCTGAAAATGAAGTCTGTTCAAGCAAAGGCTGTCTTGGCTTACCTTGATGAAAAAGACAAAACTCGCAAACAGGAATTAAAGCGTTTAGTTAGATATGAGAATTGGAAAGATGATGAAAGAAAATCTCGTGAGTTATTAGATAATTGGGGAATTGATATGGACACCATAGGTAAATACAGGGAGGGTCTATGATGGCTGAGGAAAATCAAGGTATTGTTAGTAGATTTTTGTCGGCTTTAGCAAGTCCGTTTAGACGAAGAACTACTCCTCAGCCTCAAATGCCGTTGTATACTACTGGTATACAAGAGCCAGTATTAGCACAAGGTATTACTCTACCAGCACTTTATGCGGTATCAAATGAAAATCTTATTCTTAGAACTGTCATTACAAAACTTGGACAAGAAATATTCCGTAGAGGTTACTATTGGGAAAAGAAGTTTCGCATGAAATGTATTGAATGTGAAGATGAGTTTCAACATGAAGTTGATTCATGCCCTACTTGCGGTGGAGAGGTTCGCACCCCTGACCCTGACCAAGCCTTGTATGCCAAATGGTTGCTTGAACAAGAAAACTCAATGGAACAGACTTTCATGCAGGTGCTTCATGAAGTTGAGCGTGACTTGAATATTGTTGATGATGCATTCCTCCTGATGATTAAAGAATACTATGTTGATGAAAAAACAGGAGAGGTTCAATTTTACAGAATAAAAGAACTCATCCGTGGCGACCCTATTTTTATGCGAATTATTGCTGACAAGCGTGGAGTCCGTGGTGGGCGATACAAGATTTGTCGTATTCATCGTGACCAAGTTGCATATCCGGGTCAAGAGCCAAAGTGTCAGGTTTGTGGTTCACGCTTGGTTGATGCTCACTATGTCAATATGGCAGGGTCAGGTAAGAATCAATACTTCATGAAAGGAGAAGTTATACATCTTTCAAAATACAACCCCGGTAAATTGTATGGTCGCTCTCCAGTAAATACTCTATGGCGACAGGCCATGACTCTAACCGCTATGGATAATTACATTTACACAGCGTATCAAAAGCGTAGAATCCCAAAAGGTATTGTGAGTGTAACAACAGATAATCTTGAGTCAATGAAATCCTTTTGGAAAGGCGTTGATGAAAAGATGGAGCGTGACCCACATTACATTCCTAAAGTTGGTATTGAATCATCTTCGGGTCGTGGTGGTGTAAACTGGGTTAAGTTCATGGACACGCTTGAAGAGATGCAGTATATCGCTGTGAGAGATGAAATACGAAATCGTATTGCTGCTTTTTATGGTGTTTCTTCAATCTTCATGATTGACAATGGTAAATCGGGTGGATTGAACAATGAAGGTCTACAGATTCTTGTTACAAATCGTGCAGTTGAATATGGTCAAAAAGTGTATACGGATGTTCTATTCCCTCGTATGCTTCGTGAACTTGACATCACTGATTGGAAACTGACTCTTTATCCAAATGAAGAAGAAGATGAAATTACAAGATTACGCCGTGATGAGATGGAGGTCAATCTTGCACAGAGAATGGCTATGCTTGGTTATGAGCCTGAATTGCTTGAAGAAGGAGATAGAGATGTTCGTTTCAGTTATCGTAAGAAAACTCCTCAACCTGAAGGCCAACCTGAAGGTCAGCCTCAGCAGCAAAAGCCGGGTGCTATGCCGCCTCCTCAAATGGGCGGAGGAATGCCACCAAGACAAGCCATGCCTCCGATGCAAGGCGGTATGCCTCCACAGATGATGCAAGGCGGTAGATTACCTCCACAAATGATGCCTCCATCACAGCCCGGAGGAGAGGGAATGGGAATACGCACTCCTCGCTCTCCAGCAAGACCTCAACAAAGAGGTAGTCCGGGTGCGGGAGCGCCAGTAAGTAGTGTTCAACAAAGAGGGTTAGCACCATCTATCTCTCAACAAAACGCATCAAGATTACAAGACAGTAGAAGATTGCGTGGGGCGTAAGGCTATTTAGGGTGGTATCACTACGAGTGCAATAGAGGCGAGACTATGGACTTACTAAAAATGAATCCTATGGCAAGAAAATTAACTGTTCACACAGATGCATTCAATAAAGCATTGGAGAGCAGTGACCCATTTGCGGCCCAGCAACATCTAAATGAAATCTTGAAGTTTGCTGGATATTTGAATGAGGATATTCACTCGGCTATTGTTAAGGCTGAAAAAGAACTTGTTGATGCTGTCCAGCCCGGTGAGTCTACTATTCTCAAAATGAGCACTACTGGACAGAAGTTTGATGTCTCGCAAAGAAGCGATGTTCTACCCGGAACAATCCTATCAGCAAGAACTGGGAATGGACTGCGTAAACACTACGGCACTTTTGGTCGTTACTCTCCTAAGTGAAGGTGATTAAATGAGTCAAGAGTCTGTTGCTGAGCGTTTAATGAATGCTCTAATTTCAAAAATGGAAACAATGGATGGCGACTTACAGGTTTTGAAAGCCGAAAATCAAAAACTTCGTGACGCTGTAAGCGACCCAATCAGTATGCTACGCAAAGCAGGTTTTGTTCCCGCTGCTACTCCTCTAAGTCAAGATGTTTCCACAGATGCATTTAGAGGAGATGTCGGAGTTGAAAACCAAATGGACTCAGGACTACTAAAGAGTCAAAATGAATATTCAAATAATGAAATCCACCTAATGTCTTGGGAGGAGATTCATGAAATGGCCGAGCAAGCCAAAGGAACAGAAGTGATACAATGAAGCCTATACCCTCCCCGATGAGCCGACACGCATTAGATTTGATGAATAAAGCACAAGAATTGAGTCAGCGTATTGACACACTTGAAAAAGCAAAATGTCCTGAATGTGGGAACACAAAAATGGGCTGCGCTAAAATGGGCTGTGGTGGCAAAATGGAAAAGGCAAAATGCCCTGATTGTAAAAACAATGATTGTCCTACTTGTATGAAAAAAGGGCTTGAAATGGTAGAGCACGAAGGTAAGAAAGTTCCTAAGTTTGCTGCTGATGGTAAGGGTGCAAAAGACATGAAGGCTAAGGCTGACATGGCTATCAAAGACGCATACTGCATGAAGAACTTTGGTAAAAAATACTCTGAGTGTTCTGATAAGCAAAAAGCACAGTGCGATAAAGCACATGGTAAACCTGACAAAGATGACAAAATGAAAGGTGATGGTGTATTTACCATTGGTGACGCACAGCGAAGGAATGCTGGTTTTCCACCTGAGCCTCGTCAAGAAATGGACTACTCAGATGAAGAAGGCGACCCAACTATGTATGATTATGAAGAGGCAACTGATGAGCAAGCGAGTCCACCCCCAATGCGTGAAGATACTGGCGCAACGAGAACTTTGCCTCTAAGTGAAGGTAAGCCTCGTGAGCAAAAGCGTGGTCAAGCAGGTCGTGGTGTTAAAGTTAAGCGACCCGGTTTCCGTGGGCCACCTATGCCTTTAACCGACAAATCAGCATCAGGAAAGCCCGAAAGGATAGAAAATGCTCGTATGAAAAAAGCAGTTGCTGAAGGCTCTCAACCCGGATTTACAACATCATTTGATTCTTCACCAATGGGTGTTATGTTTTTGTCTGAAACAGGCGGCCAAACAAGAAACGCTTACTACACCACTAATCAATATCCATACAATGCTGAAGATGTTACTAACAAAGGTGCTACATCGGTGCAAGTTAGTCTTGACAAGTTAGCCGCTATGTTAAACCCACACGAAGGTGGCGGAGTAAGTCGTCTTGATAACAACGGGGTTTTGAGTAACGACCCCTATTGAGGGGTGTTTGAATGAGAGAAACGCCGACAGGTTGGTATTACAGAAGTCGTGATGAACTTCTTAAATCAATTTTTGATGGTGTAGATTTACATAATGCTATTGGTGACTTTTATTTCGCCAAGATGAACTTAGAGAATCATAATGAAACAATACCACAGACTCCATTAGATGATGTCTGTTATTCTATTCTTAAACAGAAGCAAAAAAGACATCGTTTTGATAAAAAGACAAAAGGCACTACTTTTGTAAGAGGCGCTGAGATGAAACTCGGTGAGCATGTTTGGCAAGGTAGAATGAGAGAAAGACCTCTACATGAAGTTGCATCTTCATACCCTCATGCTGAGTTTGCACAAGGACAGCACTATCCTGAATCACACCCGCACCACAAAAAACACCACCCTTTGCGTCAAAAAAATACCATAACTGGTAGGTCGGCTATGACTGAAAAGTTGAGGCGTTTCTACTTACCTTCAAAACCCGGTGGGGAAAGTATGTCTTTTCGGCATAAGATGGCTGAGATAGGAAAGGAAAGACTTGAAGAAAAGAAAGAAAACCCAGCGGTAATTGGTAAACTTCGTTACAATGTTGAATCAGGTAAAGAGGAGAGACATCATAATTTTCTTGGCCCTCTAAATGACCATTATCTACATGACATCTATGAGAACAACTATCAAAGATGGTTAGAGAATAACCGTGATTTAGAAAAAAAGATGATTGAAAAATATCCAAAGCCAGTAGAACATGAGCATGCTCTGAGGTTAATGCACTTTGAAGATGCAGCCGATGGTTGGGAGGGTGACCAATATCATGGTGAAGCGTTTGACCCGAAGGCTAAGATGAGTGAGCAAGAGATTCAAGACCATCTTTATTCAGGTAAGCCTGAAAGCGAACTTGACCCTATATTACTAAAAGAGAGTTTAGGACATGAGGGTTACTTGTATGGTTTGGAGTTTTTGAATCCCGTTGATAGGTATAGAGTCATTCAACATCTACATGAAAAAGGCAGTGACCATGCTAATGCTCAAAACATAGAGTTGGGTAATAATGGTGTCATAAGTGCTGGTCGTATCAAGAGAAATCTCGCTCAGCGATTTACTGGTGAGTTTGACCGTTACATGCGACCTCAACACATGCATGGTGCTAATGTCAAAAAGCACTATGAAACAGTAGATGATATTCCTGATGGAGAAGAAAGATACATCAAAGCATCATTGATGAAGGCTATGCAAGAAGTTCCTTTTGATAGCGAGAATGAGTCCAAAACTTCTGTTTACCAAAATCTTCTTGACGAATATAACGAACTTCTACACGAGCACCGTGACTCTATGGATGTTGGAACATACGAAGAAGAGCAAGAACAAGAAGGGCTATTGCACCTCCCGGTAAAAGGAATGAGACAAGGGCGTAAAATAGGTAGATTAGAAGACGCTGAATCAAAATTAAAAGAATTGAAAATACTTGACGAAAATCCATACGAACATGTTGATTTAGAAACAATGTTAGCATTAATGGGTTATAATGCAGATATGACTGAAATGGATTCACACCCGTTACTTGATGGATTTGACGGCCCACTTGTGAGTATGGAAAAGATAAGAGAAGTCATTAAACGAGCAAAAGAGATGTCAGAAATTGAAAGGCAACAAAAACCAATTCGTAATCATGACTCTTTTCATCATGTAGGGAAAAATGGCCCTGACCTTGCGGATATTCCTGAAGACGAAAGAGAGCATTGGCTAACTGATGAAGAAAACAATGTCATAGGTCTTGCTGCTCCGTTTGCTGAAGACTTTCACCATCAAGGGGGAATGGGTAGAAATGTATTACATTACTTAGAAATGATGCACGATAGCCTACCTAAAGACGATGATGGTTATTCAATAATGGGTAGAGTAGAGCGTGATAGATTTGTTCCTAACCCAAAAACTGTAGGTCTTTGGGGGCGCTATATTCCTTCTTTGTATTCAAAAGAAACAAGACAACATGCTGGTCATCACGGTATTACTTCTTTTTGGGATTCAGCAAACCACCGACACATGACAAAGGTTAGGAATACAAAAAATATGCCTTTCCGTCAAAAAACATCATTGGTTGGTGGATATTCAAATCAAGTTAGATATATGTCTGATGATGAGCGTAAAGCGTATTTCAACGGCCCAGCCAACAGAAGTGCTCTTAGTGCTGACAATTATTTCAATGCTAACGCAATCAATGCTCTCGGTGGTATCGGACTCAAGGCAACTCAGTCGCTTAACAATGCAAAACATTCTCATCGCTTGGTTACTGCTGGTGGTAGACTTCATCCACCACATGACCCTATGAAGAAAAACATGTGGCTTAACAAAAAATCCATTGGTGCGAGTAACATACTAAGCCATAGTAATGAAAATAGAGAACTTTTCAGAATCTTTCAAGGTCATAAGAAAAAGAAGGCAAAAGATGTTCCTCTATCCGCTGAAGCCGAAGACAAACTTGAGGAATTAATGCACGAATATGATACTATCAGTAATCAAATAATGGATTTTGAAGAAGGCAGCGATGAATATTCCGAACTCAATGCTCGCTTACACGCCATAGAACAAGAAGAGATGGCTATTGAAGCCGAGGCTCAACTTGATGATAAGACTACATTTAACCAAATTACTGATAATGCTGAAATCAAAGACGAAAGTGACCTTCGTGCTATAATGAGTATGGCTCAAAAATTGAAACCTGAGTTTGAAAAGGCTGACCCTGATGCTTTCAATCCTGAGTTCCCTGACAAGTTCTTAGCCAATACTTCTCGTTTGATGCGTGATGCTAACATGGCTTTGTTAAGACTACCTCACTCGTCTCATGGGTTACATACTCATGGTTATGGAGAGGTAAAACAAGAAGTGAGAAGTGCCAGTGAATTACTATCCGATGATGAAAACATTGTCTCTCCTCATCATACTATAGCCAGTGTCTTAGGTGCTGCTGGTAGTGAAATATTACCAACACACTCCCAAGCAAAGGTTCGCTCTCTTCTTAATTTACCCGATGATGCAGTGCATAACGAAATGATTGATAGATTACTTGAAGGAATGGATGCTCCGGTCAAAGTTCTCACTCATGGTAATTTATTAGGCACTGGAATAAGTTTTGCTGGTGAAGAGCCAAATACTATTTTTACTTCTGATGACCACCACGGTGTCATTGATTCTATCTTTGATGAGCATAAGAGAACACGAACACCAGCGAAAGTAGACCCAACCAAACATAATATTGAGAATGGTCAATTTGCTGATAATTTTAGAAAAAAATACGGAGGTCATCTTGAACTAATGGAACAACTGTTTAGTCCAAGACAACAAAACTCGTATGAATCTCATGGTTTGTCTCGTATACCATTAACTGATTTCTCTGATAAAAGATACAAGAGAGGTAAGAAAGGAAACATGGCTACTGGGAGTTTGAAAGGTTTTGCTGGTAGTTTGAATCAGGCTAAAAGTAGAGTTCATGACCTTTTGATATTTGACCCCACTAAGGCTACAACAATGGAAAAAGTCGTTACTCCTTCAACAAGTGTAAGGACTGCACAGTGGACTCAACAACCTATTCACCCCGCTAATAGTAACGGGGCTTCTGTTCAAGACATGTTCATTTCAGGAGGAATGGATAGTGGTTATGAAATGACACCAAGCGTTGGAATGGAGTTCCCCGGTAACAAGACTGCTATGGCTGGAACAAATACAGAATCTCAATTTTTACACTCTATCCCTGAAGAGATTATGAAAGCGCTTCACGGAGAAGAAGCAGTTAGTCAAGTTCTTTCTTCAAACTATCAAGTCCCGTCAGCGGTGACTAACATGAACAGAGTTGATGTTACCGGATTACCTGCTAACCTTGACCCAAATGCAATTTCAACAAGTGACCCTACTGAAACTCTAATGGTGTTGATGAACCCTGATGCTTTATTGAAAGAAGATAAGGGTAGACCTCCACCTATTCTACCTATGCATCGTATTTTCTCTTTGAAGGATTTTGAGGCACTACGAGGTTTTAGTGGTGATTGGATAGTGTCGGCTTTCTACGATGGTAAGCGCATGATGATTATTCGTAAAGGTAATACCCTTACGGCATACGATGAAAACAACGATGCTATTCCTTTGAGCGAAGATGACAAGAAGCAATTGAAAGCCGTTACTGAGAAAAACTACATCATTGATGCTGTGAGAATGAAGGACAATATACACATCATAGACATAATTGATTATGACGATACTAATATTTCCGATATGACTGTTCGTGAAAGACTCAAAGTATTGAGAGGTCAATTTGATAGTCATGAGCATGTTTTAGTTCCCGGCCCATACGATACTCGTATGACAGAAGACGGAGGATTAGAAGCCACAGTCAGCAGTTTACAGGAAACCCATAAACAGTTGTTACTCCGTGATGCTAAGTCTACATACATGCGTGGGGAACGCCGACATCCTAAGTGGTTCTTACTCCGCAAGAACAAAAATGTAAGTTTCATTATCTTAGATGTTAGAGGTAAAGGGCCATACACATACAGATTAGGCGCTGGGCCACTTGACTCAGAAGGCTTTGGTAATCGTGGTGTAGACTACGAAGGTAAACAGTATCTTGATGTTGGAACAGTAAAAAGTCCAAAGCCATTCAAAGAAGGAGACACCGTTTCAATTTCAGTTTCAGGAGTTAAAAAGCGGAATCGTCAAGGTAAAACAATCTACGATGTAACCTCTTCAAAGATTGTAGGAGAGGCTGATTCAGAAAGTCCAGCGAGTCTTGAAACATTATCTCTTTTGGCTAAATCTCACCCTATTATCCATGTTCCTTATGATATAACCCTCAAAGAAGACCAAATATCCATTGTTTTTGAGGGGTTAGACGAAGTAATTTACAAGTCAGAATCCAGTCATACTGGAAATTGGGCGCACTCACCTAAGTCTGTAATGGGTGAATTAAGCCAGTCTGATTACACTTTACAACTGGCTGAAAGTGTTAGACCGCTATGGAATCAAGCAGTTTCTTTAATGATGAAGGGAGTTGATAAGAAAGACGATAGTATAGTTGAAGAGATTATCCCTGACAAGAAATATCACACCATGCATTCTAAAAAAGATAGAAGGCAAAGCGAAAAACAATCGGCTGGTGTCATTGACGCTAATGACGAAATGAACATTATGAAGCCCGGTATGAAAACAATGCTCAAGACAATTACTCGTATTGCTAATTTAACAGAGCGCCTTGATAGGGTAGCAAAAGAGAAAATGACTGGTGGTGCTGGTAGAGGTGGACTTGGTATAGATGTTGGTAGTGCAATAGAATCCCCAAGAGGGCCAACAAGACTCACCAGTGAGGAAAGTGTCCCTGATTGGGATATGATTGAGCGCCCAACCGAAGACCCCGAAGAAGAATATGACTCAGTTACGCAAAGGCGATTAAAACAGAAAAGAGGCGAGCAGTCCTCCGCTTATGAAGCAGAATCGGATTATGAGGCTTAGCGGTTTATTCATATAGGTAAACAAACAGAGAGTGAATTAGTGTGTTGCGAACTCAGCGTAGAAACATTGAACTCCTCAAAGCAGGGAGTGACCTCATCGTGGCAGGTTATGCTTCAGTAGAGTTAGTAGACAAACAAGGAGATTTAATTACAAGGTCAGCATTGAAAGACGCTTTCAAAAAGTTCATGTCAGACCCAAAATACAGAAATGTCCAATTAGCACATTCAAATATACAAGTAGGAGAAGTAATTTCAAATT
>CEVB01029521.1_pt1 | contig 30314 bp, 12 predicted proteins | sample 531381 | NCBI WGS metagenome assembly CEVB01 (sample SAMEA2622763, study PRJEB7988) | marine metagenome | biome: marine biome (ENVO:00000447); feature: surface water layer (ENVO:00002042); material: "saline water (ENVO:00002010), including plankton (ENVO:xxxxxxxx)" | depth 5 m | reverse complement strand
TAATCAACTGACCAGCAACCTCATATGCTCTTGGCATCTCACTTTCTTGTGCAAGTTCAAGGACACCATTAAGAGCCTCTTGTCCCTTTTCTATGATAGAGTAAAGATTACCTCTAGTATATTCATAATCTTTTTTGATGTCATCAACACCTTCTTTTACCTTTTCAATTTTTTTCTCTACCACCTCTGGTTGAATAAGATCATCATCAGTGTTAAAAGCAGTATTCAATTCATTAAATTTAGACATTAGAATGTACCACTAAATCCAAAGTCATCACCAACCTCAATTAGAGCATTATCTGCAGCGTTGATAGCATGGACAGCAGATCCTCCAACATGAGTTTCAATTTTAGTTCCATCCTGACCTCGATCAACGGTAATCTTGTTACCACTAATTGACTTGATGAACATTTCCTCATCATCAATCGCAATGTATGTTCTTTTAGTTAAAGTAGATCCATCTGCAACTTCAAAGGTCTTAGATGTTATTGACAGATCAGCACTAAGAATTGTTGCTGCATCTCCTGTGTAGTTCTTGGTTGCTCTGGGTGTAGCGGAGTAAGAATATTCTCTGGTTGTATTTGTGGTATCTGTGCCAGTAAGGTAACTGATAGTAGCCTTCTTGATAATATCCTTGGTCGCAGAGGATGCAGGACCAAACAGATATGTTTTCGCTGTAAATCTTAAGGTGTAAAGAAGAACTCTTCTGGAAGTAAAATCTCCTTCGTAATCATCTTGCATAGTAATGTTTTCTAACACCACAGGAATATCTCTTTTTTCCTGAAGTGCTTCAACCAACTCCACGGTGAGATTATAAGCTGGTTGAAAGTATGGTAAAATTTGTTCTACAATCTGAAGAGCGTCATCATTCAACTTTGACATGATTGACAGTTCAAATTGCATATTGTATGGAACAGGCATGAATGCCTTTTTGCTTTCTGTTCCACTGTCAGGATCTTTGACTGTGAATGTTTGAGTAGTGGTTACTTTTCTTGTGGGATCATATGTTAATCCAGTAAACTCAAACGACATCCTTGGCAAGGTAATCGCAAATGGTTTATTCAGGTCTGGAGATTGTTCTAATCTCGCTAAAAATTTCTGTGTAGGTCCATATGCTAAAGGAACTTTTACAACACTGACAACATTGTCCGAAGAATCTTCGTGTTTAATTGAAATGTTGTTAAACAGAGTACCAAATGATATAATGGTCCTCCTCAAAATTTCGTTGTAAAAATACTCAAACATTTTTAAGTCCTACAATATCTTTATATTAAGATATTTTTATTTAGGGAATACCGAATGGGTTCTGCTCAGAGAAGTCTATGATAGCGTCTGCTTCCGTTTCAATGTTAATATTATCAGCAAATCCATCGTCAGCAGGTTGATTATCTGATTTTCTTAATGGGTAAGTTGCACCAGATGTAGAACCGACAATATTTTCACCAACAGTAAACTCTCCAGTAACGGTGCCAACTTCAAGAACATTTTCTGTCGCATCCCATGTTCTGACTCTGGCTGTAGTTCCACTAGAGGATCCTGTAACAATTTCATTAAACGCGAACGTGCCGGAACCAGAACTCTCTGGATTTCCAACAACGACTGTTGGAGCAACTGAATATCCAAGACCAGCATTAGTAACGTGAATTGCAGAAATAGTTCCAGCAGCACTTACAATTGCGATGGCAGTCGCTGATGCAGTTGTAATACCAGATTCAAATACCTCATCAGTAAACGAAATGGTAGGAGATACAGTGTAACCTCCACCACCAGAGGTGACTGTAATCAGACCCACTATACCATCACCGATAACCGTTGTTGCTGCTGCCCCCGATCCACCTTGACCAGACGGGACGCTAAACTTAACAGTCGGAGCAACGGTATATCCTGCTCCAGAATTTGCGACATTTACTGCTTGTACTGATTGTAGTTTTGCGTTTGCATTAAGATTACAAACATTTATTCCACCAATCATTGTTGCTATACCAACTGCTGTTGTGCCACCTGCAGGTGCTGAAGTGACACCAACAGTTGGAATGACGCTATATCCGCCACCTCTATTAGTAACATCGAAATACCTAACACCACCATCAAAGATGGCAGATGTTGCAGTTGCTGTTACTCCAGCACCAACCAAAGTAAGTGTTTGAGTTGGTCCTTGAATGGTATTGATACCATCATCAGTTTGTCCATCATAATCCTCACCAATGAGATTATTATCAATTTCATCTATACCAGTTGATATAACCTCATCTTCAAGACGGAAGAGTTCGCAGTAAAGTTCATAGACATAAAGGTTTTGAAGTTGGTAATATGGTTTTGCATATTCAACATCTTTGATCTCATAAATTCTATCATCAAGTGGGAACCAAATTAAGTCTCCACCTTTTGGTCTTGTGGATAATTTGATATTGGACTGATCTTCTATTAGAGGTGTAATATAATTTTCAAATCTTTCTCTTGATATAATAAGTCTCACTTCATCTTGAGACTGAATACCAAATTTTGATAAGATGTTTCCAGCACCAGAATATTGATCGTAGTTGTCAATGTATGCTTCAAGAGGTAAAGCTAAGTCAAACTTTGATTGAACAACCTCTCTAATGACAGTATTTTCTGTCATATATTTTCTAGGCAGATAGAAGATATCTACTCCATATGTTCGGAGTTGTTCATTAATCAAGTCCTGAACAAGATTTTGTTCAGAAGTTGTGCCTTGAGTGAAAAACGGATTTAACACCATGATATCAACCTATCATATCCAGTGGAGGAAGTTCATAGGTGTTTGACATCTGCTCCCTAATAATTTCTAAATCTTTTTCTGCATCATCATAAATTTGTCTTCCATTTAATTCGATTCCTCCGGGTAACTTAACACCTTGGAACTTAATTAAGTTTTGACCCCACTGCCTTTTTATAAGAGCTGTAAGATACCTCTTTAAGAAAGAATCATTATATACTCTGGTAAAATCATTTGGATCTAAAAGTCTAGTGCAATCTATGACAAGATAATCATCAACGCTAACAGATCCCCAATCAAGATCTAAGTAAAGTCTATCTTGTCTTTGATTAAATCTAATTTGTTTTTCTGTAGTGAGAAGAAAATCAATATCTTCAAGATATGTCTTTGTCATTGCATAAGTCAATAACTCAGTTGATCCCCAATAATAAATGTCGTTCAAAAATAACTGATATCTAACACTAAACATGTTATTAGTAACAGTGTTAGATCCGTCAAATCTGAAAATTTTTGTTATTCCGAGAACCTCAGGAGGAACCTGAAGATAGTTGCTATTCTCTTCATATTGAAATGATGTTGGAGTTCCATTAATAGAAGTGCTGGCACTGGTAGTGACGATACCAACTTCGTTTGTTCCTTTTCCCCTATCAATATCTGCTTGCGTAATCTTATATTTTAAATATACCTGACCCACACCGTCAAAGTGTCTTTCATGAAAATACTGTAAGGCATCATCAACAAGATCATCTACTTGTTCATCGGCAACATTAATTTCAAGCACTGGAGCTCCCAGTTGCCTTTTGCAATAATTGATTAGATCCGCTCTACTTGCTGGTTTTGCCATTTATTCCACAAGTTTCCTAAGTGTATTTAGGGTGCTGATGAGACTGGATTATAAACGTACACGTTTCCATTAGCAAGCGTGTAAAAAGTCCCACCTGCAGCGACTAAAATATCGTAAACATATCTACCTTCTGTTGTTGCTCTGGTATCAGTTGAACCTAGAGAAATCTTCATTTTGCCATCATATGCACTAGTAAATCCAACAGTGAAAGATGAAGTTATTCCAAGTGTAGCTCCAACAGCAACACTCTTAGACATCGCTGCTGATCCAGAGTATCCTGTCAAATCAAAAGCGGCATTTGATGTTGTTTTGACATTCAAATTAACTTCAAAATCAGATCCACCATACATTGTCAAATTCAAACCATATGGCACTCCTGAATCTGGATCGAAGGTGATATTTTTAGTTGCCATCTGGTACACCTATTATGGAAATTGTTTCTTGCTGCTTATAATAAAGTTTTGCAAAAGATTTTGCAATATTTTTTAGCATTTCACGATCATCACAGTTATCTATATCAGTTGCAATTTGCTGATATGCAAAACTTTTTGACAAGTTTTTTAGTTCGATAGTGTCAGGATCCATGTAATAACTCCTTTAGTAAAGATTTAATTTCATCAATATCATCCTTCATGTTAGCAAGTTCTTGCTCCATGTTCTGTGTCTTATGATTCTTTTCACTTTTCACTTTACGTCTCGCAAGATATTGCTGATATTCTAAAGTGTTGACATTAACAACTGCATTTGTCTCAGGATCTCTTGCGAGATCCTTATGACCCTCTAATCCGTAAAAGTCCATTATGCTAGTGCAATCACTCTAAGTTCTTTGATCCTAGGAACAAAGCACTGACTATTAGATGCTAGTGAAATCTTCACTCTGTAAGTTCTGAATGCAGGGAGTTCATCCGCTGTAAACGTGTACTCTCTATAATCAAGAGATTCACTATCAAATGCTTTTGTATTTGATTTGACAATGAAAGAATCAGACTCTCCATTACTATTTTCTGCAGCGATTACTTGACCTTTAGAATTCAAATTAGAATAACCAGGGAATGGTGTGAATACGGGGTCAAGACCAACCTCATCGTTAACAGCATAGAATGCTCTAATATCAGCATCCTCCCCAATATGTGCAGCCAATATAATTTTAATCGAAGATGCTGAATTTTCAAGAACAGTCTCTTGAGAGATGTATTGACACGCAGTTGGATCCTCTCCAATCGTATCTACTCTAGAATCTGTAGCATAGTTTGTAATAATATTATTGACTCTATTAGATGTTACAATGGCGTTCACTCTTTGAGCATCAATAACTGGACTTATGCGAGTGTCAGTTGTATTCAGTGCCAAACTCATTTGCATTGACTTTCCACCAACAACATTAGTCAACTTCAAATCTTCATTTATCTTAGAAGCAATCATTCTTGGAGTGTCAAAATAATTCTTTTGATTAATTACAATATTCTCGAATCCAGCATCAACATATGGGATCTCATTTCCACTGAAACTCTTGCTAGTTGTTGTTCTAACAGTAGCACTAATATTTGTTCCAGTAACAGTGAGATTTTGAACTTGTGGTGTGATAATCTCAAATGGCATGTTTTGCGTGGCCCTTACCTCTCTACCACCAGTGGATTTATTTCCGCCGATATAGAGTTTTGGATGACCAACATCAGTGCTTCTATCAGTTCCAGTAGTAGAACTCATATCCAATTTGACTTTATAAGAATCAAATGTAAATGGATCTGCTTCGGTAACGTCACTCAAATCATGAGTTCTATTTACTCTCTTCAAGTTTATACCTGAGTTTTCATATTTAAATACCGGAGTTCCAACTGGATATGTTCTAGGATCTGTTCCTCTAACAATGTCTCCACCAACATTATTACCAGAGACATTTGTATATTCAATGATTTCTTCTCCAATCAGAAGGTATCCAACATTTGTAGTTCCGACTCCAACATTTTCAAATGTAGAGAATGTTGTTCCAGATCCAACAGCGATTGCTGATGTAGATCCAGAGGAATACTCTGCAGTCAACTTAGTTGGTTTAACATCTGGAAGAACTCCAGAAATAGCGACAGAGTTTTCCGTGAAATACATGCCATGATTCTGATGGTTCACCTTAAAGTGAGTTCCTTCACTATCAACATTAATTGATGTAATCTGAACATCTCCACCTACACCGCCAGGAAGTCCATAATTAAGTTCTGTGCTAATTCCAGAACTGTTAGTGTACATGAGAGTTTTTGCTGCACCAACAACAAATTCTCCTTGAACATTATTAAAGACCAATTCATTAGTGATACCAATTCCAGCAATTGTCAATCTTGCATTTCTGCCGATGGTAGCAATACCGATTGTAGTAATGCCAAGAACATCTCCAACTTGATATCCAGAACCGCCACTTGCAATTGTTGCACCGCTTGCGACAATTGAACCATCTTTAATACTGATATCGGCAGTAGCACCTCTACCATTACCAGTAATAGTTACAAGGTTTACTCCAGAGAATGTAAAACTTCCATCAGCTGGTGTGTATCCAAGACCTGCATTACTGATAGTAAGATTGCCAACCGCAGATGCAGCAGATCCTACATAATCTCCTGTTGCGTTAGTTCCTTGCTGAGTAAATGTATTACCCAATTCAAATCCAGAGTCAGCTACAGTAGTGCCTAAACCAACTCTAATTTGTCTAGAGTTCATGACGATTGGATCTGGAAGAAGTTTTGGAATCTGATTATTTCCTCTAGTCAACTCTGGACTGTAGAATTCGACAGATCCAGTTTCAACAAAGTCTGCTCTATAAAGAGTAAACTTAAGGTCTTCCCACTGACTTGGTTCCCATGTAGAAGCGTTTTGTGACTTAAACAAAGATCCAAGATATGGTTGGTTAGAAATAAACGTATCTGAGAGAAGATCGTTTTCACCAATACGTGAGATGTAAACACTATATTTGGTGGAGTTAGATGCAAGACATATGGCATATTCAGTGCCACCCTCTACATAAACAGGAGCTTTAAATTGAACATTAGTCGCGACTGATCCATCTGCAGAAGTTTCAATATCATCTGGATCAAGAACAATTTCAGAGAATGGAAGAACTCTAGGAGATGGAACTCCATTTTCCATTGATCTAAGTTGGAAGACAACAGGAACATCCATGTCGTCTTTTGTTCTGAAAAATACGTCGCAACTAGTTAAGAAACATCCAGTTTCATCTTCAACTAAGAAAGATTGAGCCAGTGGATCATACCAGGTAATAATTGTTTGAGTTCTTGTTCTTGAAGAAATAACTCTACTCTCAACAACTTCAGCATCAAGGACTCTGTTAATATTTCTACTTTGAAACTCATTCTTCATCTCAACTCTTGCATTTCTAACAGAGATAATATTTTCTTGAAGTGTTTCTAAAGTTCCTGTAGAAGCAAATCCTTCCTCTGCAATAGTTACTGCTTGATCCTGATTATTGTCAATATTATCAGTCAGAGTAAATGTTTTTGTCCCAGTTTCAAATCTTGGGAAACTAGCATTGTTTGGATCAGGAATGTAATAACTACCAATCAATGTAGCAGACATATCAGAAACAAGTCTTACATTGGACACAGATGCGATAGCACCACTACTTTGTCCGCGAAGAGTCATTCCTGATCTGACCCATCCATAATATTGTCCTTGAGCTTCATTAGAAAGAGAGAAAGTATCAACGTTCAAAATAGTCGCTGTTGAAGAATAAGCAGCAGATAAGTCCTGACTATTATATGGATTTTGTCTAAATGTTTTTGTTGGTGCATCATAAGGACCTTCCCTATGATTAGATTGTGCCACTCTAAATCTGATAAATGGTGCAGATGGAAGAGTGTTAGATCCGATGTCACCAACAACTTCTGTCAGTCCAACCACAGTTTCACCGACCTCAAATGTACCAGAGGTCATTGTGATTTCCAATAACTTTGGAACACAGTACTTAGAAACATCAACACCATCAAAGAATGGATAAAGTCTTGTGAGCGGTTTAACTTTCTTAGAAACAAACTCAACGTTTCTAGATCTCATGAATGGAATGAGATCTCTACTAACAACTCTATCTCCAACAGACTCACGATCAAACTGTTCGGTAACAATGGTTCTAACACCATTTCTGGATCTGGTTCCCGTCATTGTTCCAGTCTGAATTCTCTCTTCGGTAACCGAATCCGTTACTTGTCTTGTCTCAACACTTGTACGAGATCTACCGCCAGGACCTTGACGATGAATGGTATTAGGACCATTTTGAACAACTCTTGTTCTGGTTGTTTCAACTATATCAATACCAGTCCAGTTGGTTTCCCAGGAATCCCAAACAATAGGTCCAAATCCTGTCTGAGGATCAATAACTCCATTATCAACCATTTCATTGAAGGTTTCTGCGTAATTACCCTCTGTTTCAATGATTTTTGCTTCGAGTCTTGCAGTATCAACCCAACTATCAGATGCTGGAGTAAGTTCAAGAGTTCCGTTCCAGAAACTAATTAAGAAAGGAGTTACACTTTCGGTTCTAGTAGCGAAATTTTGTTTGATGTATTCAACTTCTGCATAATCAAGAGTTAATATGTCATTTTGTTTTCTAACGTTAGCACCTTCTACAGTAGAAAAGTTGAGATCTAAGGTTGGATCTGCATCTACTACAGGTCCAAAGATCATGTCAACTGAATTTGTATAATGTCTTGGTCTTAATTCATTGAACTTTCTATCAATTGCGTTGTTAACTTTAAATGTAGTATCTTGAGCTAAGAAATCATTGAAGTTATCTACAAAGAATCCAGACTTAAACCTGTTTAAACCCTCACTGTCTGAGATAAAGAAGTTTGCAGTTTCTTTCTCTAAAAGTGAAAGAGTTGTGTAATATTCAAGACTCTTGATTCTATTTTCAAGTTCCTTGATATCTTGCATTCTAAATCTCTTATGCTGCAAGAAGGAGAACTTAGCATCCTTGACATTATACAAATATGCTGGTAATTCTACTCTACAAATTTCAAGAGCATCATCAATAGGATCTGGTTTTTGTGGACTATCTGATGGTGTTCCATAAACAACTTGGAATTTACCTTCTTTAGACAGATAAACTCTATCAATTCTTCCTTGATAATAGGAAATATCTGTTAAAATTGCATCATCCGATGCAAGAGGATTTGCAGCAGATTGTCCAGATCCATCAAACTCTCTACCAAAAAACTCAAGTGGAGATCTTGAACTCTCTGAGACAGTATGATCAGAGACTCTAGGTCTAATATCAATAATATCTGATGTTCTGAAGACGTTTACATTCTTAATATCATCAGTATAATCTAACTGGGAATAAGAATTAACCGTTGTAATATCACCATCATCAGTGCTTGAGTATGATGCGCTTGAGAAATAAATTTTTAACTGCTTCGATGGTTGAGTAGAGTCTGATTTTCTCTTTATTCTTCCATGGTCATAGAAAGTATTTTCTTGACCAGTTTTGAAAGTGTAATTAGACGAGATGTTGAAACTGGGAGTTGATAGTGTTGAAACCAGCGCAGCTGCATTTGACTCTTCAAACTGTACCGTTTCACCCTCAACGAAAGCTATTTCATTTTTGTAAAGGAATGAAATAGATGAATCATTTAGTTTTTCTGCTACTATAGCTGCAGCACCACTTGTTTGTCCAACAAACTTCTCACCAATTAAAAGTTCTGCAGTTGTTGTTGAACTGGTATTAATCGATTGCAGCACACTTTGTGGACAAGATGGAGCAGAAGTATCTGCAGATTCAAAGACTCCATGAATTTCGATAACATCTGGAGTATTTAACGAAATAATTTCATCTTCAACTCTTACACCAAAAGGATAACTACCAAAGATTAATCCGTTATTCAGAGTCGTTGATCCAGTTCCAGAACCAGACAGTTTTGATTTATCTACAATAATAGAGTTAACTCTATTTTTAATTTTTTCTTTTGCTTTTGGTTTTACTTTTCTAAGAGTTGCAATTAAAGTCGCACCAGTATCATCTGTTCCAAGGTTACGGATCAATAAAGTTTTACCGGTTGTTGCAATATCAAATTTATCTGCACTTAATGCTTCTGTTGATCCATCAGATCTAATCAACAAATATCTCTCTTCATCAAATGGTAAAAATGATTCATTAGTTTCTGCCACCACTTGTGCAGATAATTCATTATTTGCAATGTTTACTGTGAATGTTTTTCTAATACTCAAAGACGCATCCGCAAGATCAACATTGGAAACATTGATTTTAGGTAAAGGTGTGAATAAAGTGTCATCAGATGAAGGTGCTAATTCAGTGGTTAGAACCTTCAGATCCGTTACATTTAATGTTGCAGCTGGTAAGAATCCACTAGAAATGCCAGTGACTGCTGCGACACCTGCTACAGTAACGTGAGTTGTTCCAACGCTAGTAACTCTTGCAACAATTGGATCACCGTCTAGTCCTGGTGTGGTATCGCTGTATTGAATTAAATCATTTTCTTTTACGATAGTTCCTGGGAACAGTGTATTTGTACTCTTAATGGTACTAATTCCACCGGAGAGAGGACTTACGGTCGCAATGCCAACTGTAAATTTATTAGATTGAATTACATCAGCACTAAATGTGTTAATACCAGTTGTTCCATCATTTGTTCCATACACAGACTTAGCGTCAGAAATAGTATGCTCAGTAATTGCTATAGCAATTCTACCGTCAGCAATTCCATTAAAGATAAGTTTTTCATTTGGAATAAAGGTTCCATTAGTTTCATATACAGTCATTGCTGTTCCAGCAGAAACAGCATGTCTTAAAAATCCTGTGGCACCACTATTATCTCCTTTGACAAATGTAGGAATAGATAAAGTGTGTGCCTGATTCAGAGCAATGTCAGTTGTTGTTTGTACATCATAAAGAGCAAGGTTCCATTCGTTCTCATTAGCATTGGAGGAACTATATGACCCAGACTCCAATCTGAAATCATACACCCTTGCAACACCAACTTCATTTCCAGGAAGAGTTTCTGAACTACTACCAAGTCTTTGATCTCTTAGACTTACAAAATATGTGTTTCCAACTCCGATTGTAGGTGTTCTATGTACCCGATTAATCCTTAAGGTTGGTCCAGTATTATAAATTATGCTTTGATCTTCTAACGTTCTGGTTGTTCTTGGTTTATCTACATCAAGATATACAGCATTGACGCTTTCAATCTCATAACCTTTAATGTATGCTTTACCAGGAGAGACTTTATATAATACTAAATCATCAGTTGGTGTAACACCACCTGGAGTAAATTGACCTGAATTAAATATTCCTTCATTGCCGATATTATCATTTAATGATTCAAACGCAGTTATATCAAAAGCTTTTACATAGTAATTTCCAGATTCATCAAAAGTTCTTCTAGCAAGTGTATCGATTACACCACTAAAACTAGCTCCTCCACCAAAGAGAGTCTTTCTAGATGTGGTTTGAAGAACACCATTAATTACTGTTGCTAATAAAATAAAATTATCATCATTAAAGTCATCAAGTGATTTCTTGAAAAGACTTGTGCTAATTCTGAGTCTATCCGCACCTGGTGCAGAGTAATTATTAAATCCCTGCGAATTGTCATTCAGTTCTTCATCTAAATCTGAAGTGACAATTTCTTCATTGACAAAAAGACCAATTCTATAACTAGGAGTATTTGAATATTGATCTAAGATTAATGTTTCTCTATCTACATTGACAAAATTTCCTCTAATAAAGTAAATACCATTTTCAATCTGAAAAGCAGATCCTATCTGAGCCGCATTGGTTTCTATTGTTGCACCAAAAGGAGTTCCAGCAGCAATCGTCGTATTACCCAATAAACCAGAGGTTATAACTTCACTAGATGAAAGTTGTTCACCATCAAAAAAGGTTTGAGTTGAGTTATTTGCAGTACTAGATCCCAGATAATTTATATAAAGTGTCAAATTTCCATTTTCCGAGTCCTCTGGTAAAAGGACACTTTCAACAACAGCAGTTACTCCAGATGTTTGTCCAGTTATTTTTGTACCAACTATCTGATCCGCATATGCAGATACAGGAACACCCTGGAAAGAGTTGTCCAACTGAACACAATAATATATTTGAGAATATCCAGTATTTCCTGGAATTACTTTAGCACCCTCTTTAAAGAAATGTTGACCAAATCTTTCAATTTGATTTTGCAGTATGGATTGAAGAGATGTTAACTCTCTAGCTTGGACAGGATATCCAGGTTTGAATAATACCTTATGATAATCGTTCGTAGGATCAAAATCGTCAAAGTAGGGTGCTACGTTGAGGTTCGTCTGCTGTGGCATAATTCTTTAGAACTGCAAAATAACTTTTATGTCTTCCTTTTGGTTTGACGATCTTGTTATAGATGGTCTGTTGTCAACGTAAATTATATTACCGGAGTGTTTCTTAACCTCTGGATTGGCAACACCACTCGTAAAGGTTTGACCAAGATAGTATGTACGATTATTTATTACGGTAGATATACCGGAGAAGTTACTATCGATTGATAAGTCAACGCCAGTTGTAGGTGTAATGGTTACTGCTCCACCAGTTCCAGGAGAAGAAGTAAATTCCTCTAAATTAAACCCATATGTTGGCTGAGTTTGTGCAGTTCCAACAGTATTAAATCCTGCAAGAGATCTATCTTGCCAATACTTAAGAACTCCAGTATTTTGATCATAACTTATAACTCTACCAACTGCTGTAGTGCCAGTTGATACAGTCTGAGTAAAATATGAATCCGCTGTAAAAGTAGCAGTGCTATATCCAGATCCAACTAATTTCAGAGCACCTAGAGCACTAGCTTTATCTGCGGAAAGCAAACTAGTGGATCCAAACTGTTCTGGATTTTCTACAACACCAACTCTTGCAATTTGATTGCCTGTTATAAAGTCGGGATTATTGTTATCATTTTCAATTCTAGAATAGAGTAAGACATTATATGCCCCAAGTTCTCTATAAATGTCTGCACCATGACCACCTTGAGGTGGAATAATAACGTCAAAAGTTGGACGTGTAGTTCCCGTTGGTACTCCACCAGCAACCAAATCAACATTTCCATAGGTATATCCAGATCCTTGAGCAGAAACTGTTACAGAACTAACCTGTTGATTTGCGTCAATAACAATAGTACACTCTGCTCCACTTCCATCCCCTTTAATTGGGACAGAGGTGTATGTAGAGTTTGCAGTTCCAAGTCCTATTCCTTTATTCGTAACCGTTACGATCTTAATAGATCCATCCACTGCGTTGTCTCTAACGGCAGAATTATCAGTTGCCGTTCCCCAGTCTGTTGGAACTGGCATATAGTCTGTAGATTCAAACTTAGCAACATCACTTGGTTTGATAGTATAGAGATATTTCCAAATATAACCATCACCACTTGTTCCTGCAGATCTTGGTTCTAGATCAATAAATGTTGGTTCGTCCAAAGATGGTCTACCGGTTGCATTGTCAGGATCTATACCATTTTGAAGACAAATGTAAACTCGGAAATCACTATTCATTACAAAATAATTTGCAAGATATAATGATGTTGATCCAGAAACTACAGCAGTATTTGATCTGCTATAGTCATGTCGATACATGTCATAACTTGTACCCGATGACCAAGTTCTTTTAGGAACAACCTGCCGTGCATCATCAGTATTAATTTTTTTCAATGCAACCATTGTATCCCAATAGTCGTTTTCTTGATCAAAATTATCCTTTGGTGAAGGAGGATCAGAATCCCAATCAGTCTGATAGTCTGCTGGATTAGTCAATCCAATAAAAGAATAATATGAATTACTGGCGTTAGATACACCAGCAATAAAATTCTTTGCATTTAATATTCTAATCTGATCAGTTATAATGGCAGCCATTTTGGACAGAGTTTTCCTTTATTTATCCTGCGAAAATATAGTTTTTTGGTCAGGAGTCATCTCTTCATAATGAATGCAAGAGCATAATATGGAGGTCTGTTTTCGTGTGCCGCTCCTCCACCTGTGGATCCAGTGTCAACAGCGGATCCATTACCGCTCGACTTGGCTACACCACCTGGAGGTGTTCCAGTACCATCAGTGTATGCAGAGTGAGTGTGAGCTGGAAGTTGACTGACAGTAAGAGTAACCTCCGCTGATCCACCAGTATCTCCAATACTATATGTATCCCCACTTCCAACAATAAACCTATCTCTTAAATCTGGAGTTCCATTTGAACCATTACAAAGTGCCCATCCAGCAGGAACAGATACGCCAGACCACATAATAATACCACCAACTGGAATTCCACTACCCATGATGGTAAATGTACCAGCCATTCCAACATGAGAGGTACACTGATAATAGAGTGAATCGGGAGCATCTTGTCGAACTTCAAGAGTTACAGTTCCGTTTGATGCTCCATTATTTGTAACCCCATCATTATATGCGGATCCACCTGATCCAAAAGTTGATTGAATCTGAAATGGATGAGCACCCATTCCATTTACGAATTTATACGTTTTACCTCTTTGAAGATAAAGGGTTGGATCATTTTGCGATCCATCTAATCCAGGACCAGTGAATGTATAGTGGTTAGTGCCACTAGCACCAAGAGTCCATTGACCCTCTGTTATATCAGAAGCATCACCATAGAATGTTCCAGATGTTACGGATTGTCCCACAGATACATTTGTTGCAGTTACAATACCAGCAAATTCTGCGTTTCCAACTGCCGTAATTGTACCACCAACTCCAGATGCTCCAATTTCAAATCCACCTCTTGCGGTAACGATACCAAGAGAATCTACGTTGGTTACATCTTCATAAGTAAGAACACCAGTAAATGTTGCGGCAACACCTGTAATGTTTCTAACATTGATATCAGGTGTTCCACTTAATCCTGTTGCATTACCAGTTACATTACCTAAGAATGATGTAGCAGTGACAACACCAGTAACATTTACTCCAGTTGCAGTAATAATTCCACTTGCAGCATCAGCGGTGATAGCAGTTCCTACGGTTACTGATGTATAAGCAGTTAGAACTCCAACTGTTGTGACGCCACTAATGTTTACGTTGTTAGTAAAGGTGGCAGCCGTGCCAGTAACAATATTGTCAGTTGCTGCAATACCGGTTATACCCTCACCAGATCCAACAAATGATGTTGCTGTAATGATACCAGCACCTACATCAATACCAGTTGAGTTTGCTGTGATAATACCTGCAATAACTGCTGATGCAGCAGTTGCGACACCAGAAACTGCAAGTGTGGTAGTTGTAGTTACACCAGTAACTTCTAAGTCATTTTCAATCTTAACTTTCTTTGTGGTGCTAATTCCAGTACTAGTATCATAGTCAGCCCATTTGGATGATCCACCACCTCCACCGGAAATAGAAACTTCAGAAATGCCAGTAATTCTACCATTAGAATCTACTACAATTTGAGCAACATTTGATGCATCACCATAAGTAGCAGCAGAGGCACCAGTTAATCCAGTCAGACTAGATCCATCACCACTAAAACTAATAGCAGTAATAATACCTGAAGTGCCATCCATAGTAATGGCAGTACCCACTTGCAGAGTTCCTTGTGGATTGGTAGTTCCGATACCAACACTAGAGAGAGTGTTAATGCCAGCACTAGTTAGATCCCAAGTACCACGAGACAGAGTGCTTCCATTTCCAAAACTTAATGCATATAATTCAATAAAATTATCATTAATTTTTCCACCAGCTTTTCTTAAATTATCACCTGTACCATCATTTGGAGCTGAACCGGTGTTTATTCCCTGTCTTGCCATTATTCTTTGGGTTTAAAAATATTTATACTGTGTAGTTCTTAAATTTAAGAAAGCTATCTCTTATCAAAATATCAGAAGTGGAAATTCCAGCAATTCCTTCTAAAGTATGTGCAGTATAAGAATTATTCTTTGTTCTTGCGACAAGATCAATTTTACCCCAAGAGAACTCTCCAAAGTAATTTGAAGTTGATATACCACCAGCATATCCAGAATTTTCACTATGATCCATGGTTACTGTCGCGTCATCCATAAAAATTGTAGTAACACTAAAGTTAATAGTTCCAATACCACTCAATTCAGAATTAACTCTCAAGACATTTGTTGAAATTCCACCAACATTTCTAGAAACAACTGAAACTCGTTTTGCTTGATGCACTGTATCAATAAATTGAGTTGCAAATCCTATCTGATTACCTTCATTATCAAATGTTTCAATTGTTGAATTTCCTTCGACACTAGCATTTGAATTAAAGATAGTGAAGTAATCGTTAACAGATATAGAACTTAAAGTAACCGCAGTTCCAACTAAGTCAGGATCTCTAAGGAAAGAATCATATGGAATATGAAGATCCACAATTACTTCATTGACTCCACTGATTGTTGTAGTTCCAAATCCAACAATAACTCCAGAATCACCAACATAAGAAGAAACATTACATGCTTCCTCAGAATATGCTTGAGGTTCAATTAATACACTTGGAGGATTACTGGTAGTATATCCGGTTCCAGCGTTTGTTAAAGTAATAGAAGTAACTTCACCCGATGTTAGAGTTGCAGTTGCGACCGCAGTTGTGCCCAAACCAATGGATTGAGATGTGCTACCAATAGTAACTGATGGTGCGGAATCATATCCAGATCCACTTTCTGTTATTGAAATAGAAGAGATAGTACCAAATTCAGAAACAACTGCAGTTGCAGCAGCAGCTACCTTAGTTTCTTGTTTTATAAACTTAATTTTATTTTGGAATGTAAGACTTGTATCATTCTCATTTTGAGAATTAAAGATGGGTCTTAAATTATCAACATAGATTGCTGTAGATCCTACTCCAACAGACTTAATAATATATGCACTTGGGTTAATAACTGGTTCATAAAGTTCTCTATCCTTACCAACAGGAATATCATTGATAAAGACATCTTCAGTTTGTCTACACCAAACTACTGGTCTTTCTAAAGTAACATCTGCTGTGTTTCCTGGTCCAGAGTATGGATTTGTTCCAACTAAGTTAGTTGATTTAATTTGATCGACTACTCTCTCATCTTCATCCAAGGAAGATGCTTGTCCAATGGACGCATCATGCATGATTTGAAGAGTGTCTCCCTTCTTAACAGTTTCAATTACATTTCTAAAGATAACATCAGTATCTCCAGTTCCTTTGTAGAACAAGATGTTAATAGAATCACCTATTTTTGGTGCCTCTGTAAATGTAATGATACTTCCACCAGTAAATGTATATGCCTCACCTGGAACTTGAAGTATGTCATTTACAAATATGAGTAGAACGTCTTGAACGTTAATTTTAGATCCTTTGCGAGTAACAATGGAAATTCTGTTTCCTGCTTGGAAAAGTGGGAAGTCTTTTCTAGTTCCATCAATAAAATCTCTAACATTATCAAGAGCTTGAAGTTGCCCAACTGACCAACCAGAGAAGGCATCATTAAAGACTTCATCTATGGTAAGTTGGAATTCATTTGCAGTAGAGAAAGATGATGACGTTGGTATACCAGTAAGTCCACCAACGGGAACTGTCAATATTTCACCATTACCAAATCCATATCCAGTATTTCTAAAGGTAAAGTCAATGACACTAGATCCTTGACCAACTACAATATCAACAACTGCGCTAGTTCCTACTCCAACAACACTTGAAGAAGAATAATTCAAATGAATATTAGAGTAACTTACTGGATCATCAAATACAACAAATGGTTGATTGGTAGAAGTGTATCCAGATCCTGGATTTGTAATTGCAACACTAACAATATGCCCACCACTAATTGCAGCAGTCCCAATAAACTCAATGTTTCCTGTTCCTGTACTAGATGTTCCAACACCAACATTTACAACGGTTTGAATTCCAGCTCTATATCCAGAACCACTATTTCCAATACTGATAGAAGAGATAGTGCCAAGTCCAGAAACTATTGCCGTTCCTCCAGCAGATATAAGTGGTTGATACCCAAGACCTTCCTCAGATCCAACAGAAACAATAATTCCACCTTTGGGGAAACTAGAGATTCCTACATCTGGACCAAGTGGAAATGTTTCTGTACCCTGGAAAGCAATCGTAGAAATTCCAGCAGACTCATTAATGATATATTGGTCAGAGAGTCCTGGTGCTTGGAATACACTATTGATTAAGATGATTCCATTTTCTGTAGAAATTCCTGATACGTTAGATCCGGTTTGTTCTAATGTAAATTCATTTTCCGTGCCATTGAACTGATCTGAAATATTATCAAAGATATAGTTTTTATGATAGGATTCATCAGAGGTGTTTTCAATACCAGATCTCATGAAACTTCTACCTTGGAAACTAGAACCGGTTGATATTCCAGTCCAATCTCTTTCATCTGGTGGATTTGTTGTAGAACCGATAGGAACATTTCCAAATGGTGCTTCTACAAAATTAAGATGATTATCAACGATGTTATAGTTACCAGTAATCTTAGTTACAAGTGTTCCGGTTCCATGTCCAGACAAGACCGTACCCAACCAAGGTCTACGTACTCTAATGGCATTTGTTGATCCAATACCAACACCTTCAATTTTCATTATCTCTGATCCTATTTGTATCAAATCAGATCCAAAGAAAGATGTTATGCCGCTGAATTTTATTACATTGTCAACGTCAAAAACTTGCTCAGCAAGAGTAGTTGTTACCGAAGTGGCCACAACTGGTGACTGGATAAGATTATCCAAAGCAACAAGCACTTTGGCATTCTGGTTAGTTGAAATAAATCTATGAGATGTACCAATACCGACACTTTCAAGTTCAACAATTTGTGGAATTGATTTAAGTGCATTTTCTGCACTAGTGGCAATTTTAATGTTGTTGTCGTCAACCTTAACTGCAAACAGATTGTCTCCAGGCAAGAATGTAGTATTAGCAGCGCCAACAAATGTTGTTGTTGCAATACCAACAGCAGATGAGGCTGTTCCAACATGAACATATCTAATTTTTTCACCACTTACGAAGAAGTGATTTGGAATTTTAATTGCGTTAGTTGTTACGTTAACAATATCGCTATCATTACCTAAGAAATATCTTTCAAAAATAGGTTCGTTTTCATGAGTTAATGCAAACTCTCTCTTAATGTCAGATTCCGTTCCAAAATATTCTCCAAGTCCATCACCAATAGATGCATTTGTAAATCCTACACTGGAACTGTTATCGGAGTTATCATTGACAGTCAAAGCATTCATGTAAACATTAACTACAGTGTCAATGCTTGCATTTGGAGTAAACATAAGAGAAACAGTTCCTGCAGCAGAAACTCTTGATCCAAATGTTCCAAGACCTGATGCAGTTTCAACGTTTGCATATTCAGTCATATAGACATCGTATGAATTGGTTGTGTCTACATAATCGTCAACCAAAACAATTTCCGACATTTGAGTGGAAGTATTAGTTGTGTCAATAACTTGTGCAATAAAGTACGCACCATCATGATTATTTGGATATTCAGCAACCGTAGTAATTCCTGGAGTCCCTGACGCAGAAATACTTGTCGTTCTACCTTCAAGTCTAGATCTTCTCAGGTTGATAGTTCCTATTCCAGTAGAAGTATCTGTTGCAAGTCCAACAGTAACTGTATTAACAGCACCGGTTGTTCCAATACCAGTAGACGTTGGAATAAAGTCAACTTTTAACGTTGATCCGTCAAGATATGCATAATATGTTCCAACACCAGTTATTGCATATTCACCGGGGCTGGTTGACAATCTACCATATTCTAGGATTTCTACGTTTGTTCCATCATGAACAATATTCAATTCAACTGCTTCAAATTCATTTCCAGAAACATCAGTGTTGATGTTAACCAGAACTTTTGCAGAAGTATAAGTGTTTGCAATAGAAACGATAGTTTTAGTTGTATTGGATGGAACTTCAACACTCTTGGTATCAATTAAAACAACTCCACCAAGACTTGTGCTTCCAGTGCTTAGAACAGTATCTTTTATATTGTATCCGAGGGTAATAATATCGTAATCATTAACAGTAGAATTACTTGGATGGAATTGTAGTTGTGCATCAGAACCAGCAAATGCAAAGTCAAAAGATCCTTGATCATAATGAGTTTCAACTCTTGCATATTGATTCATGTATCCATTAGACCCATCATGCAGTAAATCAACCAGCATCAATTGTCTTTGAGCTACGAATCTCTTGTCTCTTACATACGTTATGTACTTTTGAAGTCTGGCATCTGATAATGGTGTGGTTGCAACTACACTGAAATCTGTTGGTCTTGGATTGCTATTAAATTGACCGCTTAGATCATCGATGGAAAGAACCCTGTTTCCAACAGATTCAAAGAAATCAGTTAAGATTCTATTTGAGAATATGATTTCATTTGAAATTGTCTTCGTATTTTGATTTAGATTATTTTCTGCGACTAAATCAAAATCATAAACACAATTTAGACTTGCAAATCCATCTAAGTGATTAACAGCATCTAATGTGGTAAGAGCAGTTGTGAGTCCAACAGACATGCTGTTCTCATTCACGGTTTCCAATTGATAATCAGAGAACTTTCTGAATCCTAATGTGTGATTTAAACTAGCAACAGAATCGTTCCAGGTATCATATGGAACTTTAGACTTAATAGAGTATGAGAAGTTTTGATAGTAAAAACTATCTTGAATTTTTTGAATATCTTTATTTAAGAATCCAGTGTCGTTTTGCCATCCTTGTACTATTTTGGATGATGTTTGCAAGTTTACATACTCTGCATAAGATTTGATAGAAGAAGCGATTCCCTGAGTTTTTGAACTTGTTCCCTCTATGATCTCTCCGACTTTAAATTTATTGTCCGAAGAAACTCTTAAAGTTACAACTTTTGTATCCCAACTATCAACAACTCCTATTGCAGAATCAGATTTAACTGTCTCTCCAACAATGAAATTATGAGTATCTAAAAATACATCGAAAGACGGGAATCGTTTTTGTGCCAGTATCTTTCCAGAAGAATTTACGGAATCAAATTTTCCTGGAATTTCACTTCCAACGAGAAGATCAGAAACATTGAATGACACATCACCAATTCCACCCAAGTTTTCAGTGACTCCGGTCACCGAGAACAGTTTATAATCATAAGCGGATGAATTATATCCTTTTCCTGTTGATCCAACACCAACACTAACTCCCTCTACAAGAATTTTGTCTCCAATTGCAAATGGGAAAGAATTAATTGTGCTGAATCCAACTGATAATGTTGCAGTTGCGATTCCAGTTGAAGGAGTATATGATATCGAATTAATACCAACACCAGCTCCACTTTCAGTAGGAATGATGGTTGGAGTAGCATTACTCATTCCTTTTGTATTCTGAAGGATTTCAACTTCAGATACTCCTGGAGTTACTTTGAAATCTACATCAGGAACTACCTTCCCAGTTACTCCATCAATAACAACCAACTTGGGTGCCACCATGAATCCTCTACCGAAGGATACAATTCCAATAGAATCAAAAGAGGCAAGAGACTCTATTTTTATTACTTGTGGGAAAAGAACAGTTGGATCTAAAGTTCTATCTGATGGATACTTGAACCCAATATCATTAATTGATACTGATTTTGCAGATCCAATACCAACTCCAAAAGTTTCAAATTCTGCTCCATTTCCAGATGCAGTGGTTACAGTAGTTACTCCTGGTAGAGAATAATAATTAGCTCCTGGATTTGTTATCAGTATCTCAGAGATGGGTCCATAAGTATGAGTACAATCGGTCTCATATGAAATATCAGCAGATGATCCATATGATGATTTTTCTGGAACTTCTGGTACAGTATAAGTGAATGAAGTTGTTGTTCCTAAAGTAATAACATGTTTACCATTATACAAACTTTCTTCTACTCTTATTTCACTTCCAGAGACAATTTCGTCATCAACGATAATGTTTCCTTTTGCTTTGGGTACATCTGGAACATTTTTTTCTATTAAAACATCCAATTTGTAGTATAAAATTTCTGGGATGTTTTTATTAACTGTCAAAGTGGCTTTTGCTCCCGCAGTTCCCACCTTTCCCGTTTTTGTTAATTCAAAAGTATTGTTAGTTCCCGAAGTGTTCCAAACTTTTGTGAAATTTTTATCAGTATACAGATTAAATTCAAAAGCTGAATATGTTATCCCTTGTCTTGTATACGCAAGAGAGGAATCGGAAAGATCAAAAGTTACAGTAGAATCTTTGTAAAGTTCAATTGGAGGGTTAATTGGATTAATTGTTCCAAGCGATGCGCTGGTTATTCCAACTACAATTGGTTTTGATTCGGTTGAATTAAAATAAGTATTTGATAGTTTTAATGTATTGTTATCAACTTTAACAACATAGTACATTTTTTCATTATCCAGTCCCACGGATGGTGCTGAAGATGTATGAATAATTTTATCACCAGTCTTAAATCCATGAGAAGGTAATGTAATTGCGTTTGTCGAAGTATTGACACCTGCAGTTACAAATCCAACTGGATTGATTACTATTCTTCCATTGTTATCATTATATTTTACAGTTACAATTCCAGTGTTTTTTGGATTTACTTTCACAAAAATATTGTGAGGAGCACTAAGTCCATGAGTTTCTGCTGCAGAAACAGTAACTATATTTCTTTGGACCTGTCCGGTAATTACGTCATAGTTTGTTGTGAAACTATGCGTATCACCTGCACCAACCGATCTAAAGAATAATGTAGAGGAATCTGTGTTGGCTCCACCTACAAATGTTCCAGTAGTTCCGAGTCCAACTCTAATGGTCGCAATTCCAATCAGATCATCAGATATTTTTGCAACAAATAAAGTTTGACCATCAGATAAAGTTGTTCCCACTCCAACGTTTGTTTCATCCTGAACAATGATGCCAGATCCACCAGTGCCAGGAGAATATGTAATTTGATCTCCAGTCTTAAGGTTATGGTTTTTAATGAAGATACTCTTAGATGGAATAAATGCCTGTGTTATTCCTGATCCTGGATTTGCAAAAGAAATTGTTGTTCCAATACCAACACCAGCAGTTGTTCCTAAACCAACTGCACTTAATGGATCAAAGTAAATTTGTCTGTTTAGACTATACTTATAATCTGTGTTAAAACCTGCATTAACTTTGATTTTTCTTGGAACTTCATAGATGAACTTACCAATCGTGTGAGAGGACCCTGTGGTCCCCTCTACTGCCCTCAAAACTCTAATTCTAGAGGATAGGGTGTCCACGTTCAATACTTTTATTTTCTCATTACCAACTAAGAGAATGTCATTTTCTCTAATACTTGGGTAAGACAAATCTCCAGTTACTCTGAAGAAGGTTACAATTCCAGTAACACTAGGAGATCCTATGGCAACTCCAGTGCTTCCAACTCCTGCTATCCTTAGTCTGTTAGTTTGAATACCAGCAGTGTATGCACCTTCAATTTTAGAAGAAGTCGTTGATAATCCAGAAATTGAAATGATATCAAGATTTTCAAAATTGTGTGGATTATCTGCAAAAATTAAATATTCACCTTTAGATTCTCCAGGGTAGAATTCTACATCTTCTAAGATACTAGAAGCTACACTAATATTATTGACAGACCTTCCTTTTAATTTACTGATTCTTGCAGTTAGTTTTCCACCACCAGTATTGTCATTGTTAAACTCCAATTCCTCACCGACTCTATACTCACTGCCCCCAGTTACAATACCAATTCTAGAAATCTGTCCAGGAGTCGCAACCGTTATGGATCCGGTTTGATTTAACTTATTTGGAATATAGACATATGGATACTCTAAATCATCTTCTATTAAATTATATGGACTTGTGTTTCTCTTCCATCCATTTGTTGCAACATCATAATCATCTTGGTTTGATCCAAGTTGGAAGTTAAATTCATTTGGAATAGAGTGATAATTTTCTCCAATTACATATGGGAAAACAGGTTCTTTATATTTTTCAAATACTCCACTCGCAGCAGTTAGTTTATCATCAATGGTCATGAAGTATGCATAAGTTCCGTTAGGATAATCTGGAGTTATGCAAAATCTGCCATTATTTTTATCAAGGACACTCTGATCAGATACTTCATAGTGTTTATAATCTTCTACAAAATATCCCTCTGGGAAAATACTTGTAGAGGGTCTACCCTCTTGTATTTTGAGTTCATACCCAGATTTCATTTGAGTTACTACTCCACCAGTTGGGGTGCTATATCCATATGGACCATAGATTGGATTTCCATCATAGGCAAATCCCAAAATTGGAGAGTGCTTAGTTGATGCTTGCTCAATACTGTTGACTTTTCTTAAATCACTTTCTCCATATAAAGTATTTCCTTCTTGATCAATCGCATATACAGTTTCTCTAAGTTTTCTAGGAGCATAAAGATGAGCGTATTGAAGTTCCAGTCTACCGTTGACAACAACACCATCATCTTCAGCAAAATACGGATAATACTTATTATATAAGTTTACTGTCCATGATTTGAGTTTAGCTTTAAACTCCGGTAAAACTTCTGTTGATCCAGCAGGAATGACATTAACTGCTGTGGATCCTTGATCATATCCTGCACCTTGTTCAATTACATTAACAGCAGTAATTGAACCTCCAGATATAACTGGAGTTAAAACAGCACCAACACCATCCCCAACAATATCAAGATCTGGAGTTGAAAAATATCTGCTTCCCGAATTTAAAATGATTACTTGAACAATTCTTCCGTTACTAATAACTGGTTGAAGTTGTGCTTCAAGTCCGGTATCTAGAGATATTAATGGTTGATGATCCAAACCAACAATATCTGAGGATCCATATCCAACACCTCCATTCTCCAAATGGACCGAAGTTACTGTACCTCTAACGATTGGTTGAATTGAAGCTTCAAAAGTTTCTAATCCAATGGATGATATACCAATCTTTCCTGTTAATGTTGCTGTGATCGAGGGATAATTAAATGTATGTGTTCCTACACCAACAGATGTGATGTCGATATATTGTTTTGTTCTATAATAAAATTCAGTGTCAGAGGCAACCCCAACCTGAGACAATTTAAAGGAGTCATCATTGATTTTAGTTACATAATATTCTGTATCATTAGAAAGTCCAGATGCGACTGTCCCTGTGCATGTATAATTTATCTTTTCTCCAGAACTATAATCATGGTTATTAATTAAAATGGAATCTGAAACCGTATTAATTCCAGTTGCAGCTGGTGCTGTTCTTTTTTTATTTTCATATCCAGATCCACTATTGACAATATTAATTGAGTCAACTACTGACTTTTTACTTACGGATTGAAGTGAATGTTTTCCAATACCATGAGATGTTAAAAATACTGTGTTGAGTCCAGCAATCGCATCACCTTGAGTGGGGTGCAAACTTACTGTTGTATTGTCAATTTTAGAAACAAAATACAATGCATTGGTTACTATTCCACTTACACCATCTTGGTCGGAGGTTTTATAAATTACTTGCTCTGCATTTTTAAATTTATGGTATGTTGAAAAACCGATTCTTGATTGAGTGGCGGCAGAACCAACTACAACTTGGTTTGACTCTAAATCTGCAAAAAAGTCTACACTATGCACAATAGACTTCATATTTACTTGCCCTAAGGCACCAGATCCATTTCCGCCGGAAATTTTCAAGATCGGAGTTTCGAGATAATCAAATCCTCTATCTATAATTCTGATCTCTGATAATGATCCAGATAAGGCAACATATCCAGTAGCACCAGTTCCAACAGAATCCTTGATAATTAAATTCGGTGTGTTTATTACGTCAATATTTGTTCCAGGTGCAAGGACTTCAATATTTTCAATTTTTCCATAATTAACAGTATTTTTTGATTTGTAATTTAATAGTTCAACACCATTCACAAGCATACCAGTAAATCCTGGCTTCGTTTTGTTTATGGTGCCGTCATTAATAGGAATAGAAAATTCTCTTACTAATTTTTGATCTACTAAATCTTGACCATTCAATTCATATGGTTTTATGACACTGTTTGAAATTGTAGTTTCTTCGGACAGTGACATGAATTTTGAATTATAGATATCATCTCTACTTCTTGCAAATTGTAGAGTGAATCCATCAATTCTTTTTACAAAGTAAAGTCCATCTGCAAAAAGTCCTGTTCCTCTAACGTTTCTAGTGGCAGAATAACCCTCAGCATCGATATAAGTTTCGCTGACTAAACCTGCGGTATATTGTATGGCATCACCTGTATAGAATCCATGTTCTTTGCCTGGAGATATGTTGAATTGATTACCATTAAAAGTTCCAGAAAAAGTGATGCTTCTTGAAGAAACGTTCAGTGGCAAGGATTCATAATGTGGAATGGATGGTGAAGCTACTAGATAATCATTTTCATTTTTATAAACATTCGATACGTCTGTAGAGAAACGATCTATATTACTGAAAGTATTTGAAGTTCCCTTTAAAATATTTCTTTGAATTTTATAAGTTAAATTTAAATCAAGTTCTCCTTGACCTCTAACATTAAAGGATTTTTCTGAACCAACAGCAACTATTCTTGTTAATTTTCTTGTCCCATTACTTAAAACAAAATCAGCAGAATCTCCAGGTTTAAACTGAGGTTTAACATTTAAAGTAACCTTATAGGTATTATCTGAAGAATCAATCAACTCCAGTTTGTTTACTTTATAAATTGGCGCTATGTTATAAAACCAATTTTTAGTTTTTTCATTATCGTCAGAACATCCTAAGGTCGTTATATTAAGTTTCCCTTCCTTTAGAAGATCACTTGTACTTGGTGGTAGATTGATCGATCCTAAAACAGAATTAACTCTAACCTTAATAATATCATTTTGATCTAATTTAGATCTTCCATAAGCAAAAGTATTGACACCAACTGTGGTTGCATCAGGAATTGTTTTAGTTACGTTAGTAACACCAAAAAATTGAGTTAGAGATTTTGATGTGTAAGATGCTACTCCTGTAGTTGTATCGGAGTATGTTACATACAGTTCTCCCGTAGATCCAAATCCAACGGTTGAATCAACATCAAGAATTGTAGACCCAGAGGAAACTTGTCCGATAATCCTAGTCGATGGTTCTACAGCAAATTGCCCATAGAGAGATCCATCAACCCCGATGTCTCTATTGTATCCACCATCAAAACTAATTTTATAAAAAGTTTGTCCATATCCGACATGTATTTTTTCAATGTCTGTGATTGGAGCATATGCTTTGTTTATACCATTTCCAAATTTATATTGGTCTTGGTACAGTGTTGCATTTTCTAAATTTTCTGGATCTCCATCAATAGCTTCAACTACTAAGTCATTTGTAATTCTATATTGAGCATCTGATGGTGCAACTAAAAAGTCTCTGGGTTTTATGATCTTTACATCTTCATTATATAAAGCTTTAAATAAAATTTCAAAGGATACATCTGTTCCTTTACTTATATAAAAATCTTTTGCCTGTTTTACAAAAATATTTTGATTTAATTCAGAGGCAAAATTCCTGTCTTCAAAACCTGGTGTAATTTGATGTTTTGTTTTTAATAAAAATTCTTTTAAAAATAAACAACTTAAGTTCTTAATCGTTGATCCATCTTTATGATCATCGGATTCTGTTTCTTTAAATATGACTTCTTCTTTATTAAGTTCACTTCTATATGAAGTAATTCCAACAAAACCCCTAATACACCCAGTGAATGAAAAATTCGTTTTTCCTGTATATGTAATTATTTCGTCATTTATTTGTAAAAGTCCATAAGAATCTGGAAATCCAGTAGTTCCAGTTGGAGACTCCCCTGGATCAACCTTAATAGTTGTTTCATCAAAATCAAGATCGCCGTTTAAAGTAACTGATTCTGATAAATTAGTGGTTTCGTCTAATTTAATATATTTGTCAATATTTTGAATAAGATCAATTGGTCCACCTTGATACTCTTGTCCAAGATAATACTGCTTTAAAAATTCAGAAATAAGTGGAAAATCTTCCTTTACATATAAAGGAAGTTGGTTGGATACAATAGCATTAAACTGAACTCTGTTTTCTGACATTTTATGAATTTTCTTCTTTGTGTTTAGTAGGAGTATGATCCACCACCTGAGGATCCACCTGAGGAACCACCTGAGGAACCACCTGAGGAACCAGATGTTGATGTAGTGGACTGTGGTGTTGATGCAGTGGACTGTTGTACAGTTGTTCTTGTAGTCGCTACGGAAGAACCTCCCGTTGCTGCTCCAGTGGTGACAGAGGGTGTTTCTGGGGATCCTGCGCGAACTAAGTTTCCATTAGGGTAACTAGAAGATACAATGTAACTAGAAGCAGAAGGATCTAAACCAGAAGCTATATCATCAACCACAGTTTCAAAATTGCTGCTACTTATATCTAGTTGCAAATAAAGATCCTGTAATCCGACAACATCATTTGATGAAGGAGTCGCCTCAATTTCAATAGTTGGTCGATTATCTTTTAATTTAGCAGATAAAACATTAACAGGATTTAAAGTAACGGTTCCACTAACATAATTAATAACTCCAACATTTCTTCTTACAATAGTTGGGGACTGTGATCCAACACTTGGTAAAGTAAAGAAGAAAAGAGACCCAGTAGTTCTATTAGTGTCTGGAATGTCAGCTAAATATACGTTATTTTGAATTCCTGCAACTGTAAAGGCAGAAGTTTTAATATTATATCCACTCATACTCTTAATATGGAAAGAATTTCCAAATCCAATTTGATACTCAGCAAATGTATCTGTAACAACTCTAAGATCTCTCCTCATGGATACGGTTGTAATATTTGATGTCACTGATTCATGACTGTCATCAACTGTTTTCAAAAATTTACTATATTTGAATCTTGCACCATATTTGTTTAATTCACTTGACTCAGAATACTTTGTTACGTTGTTTTGAACGAGTGATGACACAAATGTTGCTGATGGAGCAAGATTGGTATTATAGTAAATTTTTGTATTTACCTCTAAGTACAAATATTTGAGATCTAAAATTTCAGGAACAATTCCTGCTACCGCATATTTTTTTAACTTGTTTTTGATATTTTCTTTGATTAGATTTGGAAGAAAATCACCAAATCTTGGTTTAATACTAATAAAAACTTTACCGTATTGTGGAGGTACTAACTCTTCACCACCAAAAACTGAAATTGATTCGGTTTCTGGGTAAATTTTTGCTGGAATTAGTGTTTCATAATCATTTGCAGTTAAAGCTCTATTCTGAGATGCATAGATTCTTGGTGCAAACTTTTTAATTGACTCAACACCTTCAATTGATTCTCCCCCAGATGCAGATATTCCAGTCGTGATGAGGGAAATTCCAGATGTTACTGTATACTCTTGAGAATTTCTTGTGTATACAAATCTACCAGCAAAAGTAAATTGATTTACTCCATTTGCAGCATCGCCATTAGATGCAATATAGTCTACAGTGACAAAATTGTTATCTTGAATTTTATTACCAAAAATTCCATCTCCAAAAAATACTTGATATCTTTCATCTTCAACTTCCTGAAGATAATAAACCTTAGAGTCTGACTTAATGTCGAAAAGACTATCTTGACGACTATATTTTACACTTCTGGTTGACTGCTCGTTTGGTTTTACAGTGACAGTAAGTAAGTCAGTATCAATGCCTGGATTTTCTAAAATAAACTTTTGATTGGGTGTTCTTGCACTATATGTGAAATTAGCAGTTAAAAGAGATCCCTCATAGATGAAAATATCATTAAAAGATGCAATATTATCTGCAACTGGTACTGTTATATCTTCTAAAATGCAGAAAGTATATGATTGTCTTCCAAAAGATCCTTGACTTGTAGCTACAATTCCCTTTTTCAGAGTAATTGTACTAGGAGCGGGTGTAATATTGCTTGTATCTACGAAAAAACTAACGTTAGCAGTTGCTGCTTTTCTAGATCTGGGAAGATATCCAATATTTCTTGCTAAAGATACGACATTTTCTCTTAATGTCGCACTATCAATGAATACTTCATTCGCGACCATGTTCGCGTTGTATGAAGTAATATAGGTATTGTATGCCAAAACATCAAGAAGAGTCGAAAGGTTTGACCCTTCAAAGTCATAATCAGTAAAATTAGAGTTTTCCTTTAGATATTCTCTAAGTGTTGTTTTTACCTGACTAAAGTCTAGGTTTGTGAAATTAGCTAATGGCATTGTTTACCTAGTTTGCTGCAAGACAAATTGTAATTCTTGTGGAGGAATATCAGCACCAATAATCTCATATGTGATTACGGCATCAAAAGCATTGTTGTCAAAATCAGGAGAAACCTTAACTTCAACTAAACGAACTCTTGGTTCAAATCTTTCAATCGATTCTGAAATTTGATCTCTAATTATTAAAGATGATATTTCGTCAATATTGTCAAAAAGTGATCGATTGATGTTAGAACCAAAAGTTTCATCAAAAAATTTCTCACCTGGTATCGTGAATACGATATTCCTTACGGAACGGGCAATTGCATTCTCATTTTTAAGTACAATAAGATCACTTGTCAGAGGATTAGTCTGAAAAGTCATACTAATATCCTTAAAACCCCGACTTACCCTTTCTAAAGGCACAAGAATCCTGCGATTATATCTTATTTATTAAGGTATTAAATCATTTTTCACTCATAGAGTGGTTCTGGATCTGTCTCATTTTCAAAGAATTCAGTTTCTTCGATAGAATCCCGTTTTTTCGGTGTCAAATCGTCATTTGCGATCTCACGAAGCATTTTTTGATGCTGATCATTAGCTAAAT
>CEVB01015169.1_pt1 | contig 30699 bp, 32 predicted proteins | sample 531381 | NCBI WGS metagenome assembly CEVB01 (sample SAMEA2622763, study PRJEB7988) | marine metagenome | biome: marine biome (ENVO:00000447); feature: surface water layer (ENVO:00002042); material: "saline water (ENVO:00002010), including plankton (ENVO:xxxxxxxx)" | depth 5 m | reverse complement strand
TTTTTTGCATGATGGCTTTTTTTGATATGCCACTTTTTTCGCTAACAACCTCTATTATATCTTTTTCTCTAATTTTTCTTTTTCTTCCTCTACCTTTTGAATCCATAAATGTAGACATTGTGGTGATATAATCTTTTATGATTTCAGTAAATTTAGTTTCATCAAATTCTGAATCGTAATCTAAATTTTTTATCAAATCAGTAAAAGTTCCACGCGCATCAGTTACTTTATCTGAGTTTTTAAAATATTTTATTTTAGTTTTAGCTCCAACTTGATCTATTATATCAAAAGCTTTATCTGGAAAATTTTTATTACTTAAGAATGTTTCACATAAATCTAAAATTAAATCTATTTCTTTTTCTTCATATTTAACATGATGAAAATCTTCATAGTATTCTAGAGTATTTACTATTATTTTTTTAGTATCAGCTTTGCTAGGTTGATTAACTACAATTTTATCAAAGCGTCTTGTGATTGCAGAGTCTTTTTCAAAGAATTTTTTATATTCTTGAAAAGTTGTAGCTCCTATACATTTTAAGTTACCACGAGCTAACGCTGGTTTTAACATATTTGACGCATCAACACCACCCTCAGAGCTGCCAGCTCCAATTATAGTATGTATTTCATCAATAAATAATATAATATTTTCATCTTTAGAAACTTCATCTATCAATTGTTTGAACCTTTGTTCAAACTCACCACGATACTTTGTACCAGCGAGCATAGAGGTGATATCAACTGAATATATCTGCATTAGAGCTAAATGGCACGGTACTTTTTGATTTACAATCTTTTGAGCTAAACCCTCTACTATGGCAGTTTTGCCAACACCAGCATCGCCAATAAGCACTGCATTACATTTATTTTTTTTCAATAAAATTTCAATTAATTCATTTATTTCTGAGTCTCTACAGGAAATTGTTGAGGAGTTTTCTGCTATAAATTTATGGTTTAGATTGACACAGTATTTGTCTAATATTTCTCTGCTTTTTAAAGCTTTTTTAGTGTCAGCTTTCTCAAAAGAAAAAACTTTTTTACCCTCTATGTCAAAAATATTTTTAACCTGATCTGAAGATGGTATCGCTGTTTCAATAACATGAGCTTCTATTATTTCTTTGCCATATTGGACATCAATATTTTTACTTTTTAAAAATTTCACAAAGTCTCCATCCATATCAAAAATCACGTAAAGTATGTGCTCAACCCCTATGAAATAACTATCAAAGTTGTCTGAAAAATCTTTGGCAAAAAAGATGACTTCATTGACCTCTTCATGCCAACCTTCTTCATCAGTATCATATAAATCTTTTCTTTCTTTACAAAATTCTTTGAATAACTTTAAAAATTCTTTTATGTCTGGATCAAATCCAAAACTTTTTAATTTAACTATACAACTATCAGATAAATTAATTAAACACCCATAAATTAAATGACTTATATTTACTAATTTATGGTTATTCGACTGTGCAAAAGCTTTAGAATCTTTTATACATTTTTTAGCTTTTGGAGTTAAGTTGAAATCTGTTAAACCCATCATAAGTATTTACACTATTTTATCTCAGATAACTTCATGTAGATTTTATCCTTTAATGAATGCATTTTTTCAATAAATATAATATCATCTCCTAATCTACCATTAATTACAACAATATCCTCTTTTTTAGGTATTTTTTTACCAGAATTTAAATAATTTGTTAATTTTTGCTCTCTTTCAGAATCCATAAACAAAGCGCTTATGAGAGCGCTTTCATCTTGTAAATCTAATCTAACATATTTGTTGCCGTTTCTGCTAGTTCTTTTTACAGAATCTGTAACAACACCTATAAATTTTAAATCTGTAAAAGCAGGAGATTCCTCATTAGATTCTATTTTAATTTTCTCAGCAGATATGAAGTCTTGCGATAAATCAAAAATATCTTTTAATTTGTGTGAATAACTATAGCCTAACAACTTATTTTCAAAAAACCAATTAGCATATCTAAGGTATTTTTTGTTCATTTCGTAAATATCTTTATATGGGCCATACTTCTTTTTAAAAGTTTGAAATCTTTTTTGAGTCATTATAAGTCTTCCATCATCGCCAACAGACTTAGTAGAATATTGATCATGCACTGAATTTAAAATATCAAAATCATATTTTGATCCAAGTTCTATAAAATTACGCTTTTCTCTATCAGTTAGTATATTAAATGTTTGAGCTTCAAGAACTAAGCGACATCTATTTGAAGAAACAAAAGAATCTAATAATCCAGCTTGTATCAAGGCTGACAAAATTCCGATATTCATTCCAGCTTGTTTAGCACAGACAAAAATATCATACTTATTAGAAAAACTCTCCTCTCTAAAATTTAGTAATGATTCTAAAACTTTATCTGAAACTCCTTTGATAGAATTTAATCCATATCTTATGTTTGAGCCTTCTATTTTAAAATCTATATCAGACTTATTTAAATCAGGTGGTAAAAGTTTGATATTAAATGATGAAAGCTCTTGAGTAATTTTTGCTATCTCTTCATGAGAGTTTGGCTCATATTTTGCATATTTTAAAAGACTTAAAAAGAATTCTTTAGGATAATTAAACTTTAAATAAACTGTTATTGCGGCTAAGTAGGCATAACTTATAGAATGCGACTTATTAAAAGAATAATTAGCTGAATCCTCAGCAACCTTCCATAAGACTTTACCAATCTTAGGGTCTAAATTATTTTCTTTTATTTTTTTTGTTATTTTAGCCTTCCAAGCTGGCATCTGATCAACTTTTTTCTTACCAATTATTCTTCTTAGCTGCTCAGATTCATCTAAACTAAATCCCACTTTCACAGCCATTTTCATAAGTTGCTCTTGGTATAGAGGTATTCCTCCTGTATAACTTAAAATGTCGTCAAAAAACTCATGAACAGATGAAAAATCACCTGTTTTAGCATATGCTGCATAATAATCTAAGAACTCTAAAGCTCCAGGTCTTGCTATAGCAACAACAGCAGATAACTCCTCTAAACTTTTAGGGCATATAGTGCGACAAACTTTATAGTTTGTATCTGCTTCAATTTGAAATAATCCTTGAGGGCAGCGTAAGCATGACAAAGCTGAATATATTGACGGATCATGAGGATTTATATCTTTTACATTTATATCAAGCTGTTTACAGACATCATTAACAACTGATAAAGTTCTTAAACCTAATATATCAAACTTTACTGTTAAGCTAGCTACATCATTCATATCATAAGATGATACTAATGAATCGTCATTAGTTAATTGTAAAGGCATGATATCTTCTAAATCAAAAAATGATATTGATATGCCTGAAGGGTGTACCCCTGTGTTTTTATTTAAACCTTCTAATTTTTTTGCTATAGCAAAAGCTTTTGCATGATTATCTGCATGTTTTTTAAAAGTTTCACTCTCATTGCAAGCATTATTTAAACTTGCAACTTTACCAAAAGTTTTAGGTATGCTTTCGCTAATTATATTGACATCAGCTTCTGAAAGCTCTTCAACTATTTTACAACACTCTTTCATGCAAAGCTTACTGCTTAGAGTATTTAATGTTAAAATTTTAGAAGTCCTACCTTTAAATTTTTTTTCAATGTATTCAATGACCTCAGATCTACGATCATAGGAAATATCATTGTCAACATCAGCTAATAAGCTGCCATCTAAATATATTTCACCATTATGTTCTATTTTTTTAGCTCTGCTTTTAGATACAAATCTCTCAAAAAATAAATCATGCTCTATAGGATCTATATCCGTTACGCCAATAACATATAGAACCAAAGATCCAGCGGCGCTGCCTCTACCTGCACCAACAGGGATATCATTCTGCACACAAAAATTTATTATGTCCCAGTTTAAAAGAACATAGTCAATAAATCCAAGATCTTCAAAAATTTGTAATTCTTCTTTTAATCTATCATAGTAAACTTGAGCATTTTCTAATTCATGTACGCCTTTTTGTTTTAATCTATTAAAGCAAAGCTTTCTTAGGAACTGATAGTTACCTTCCAGGTCTTTGCAAGAAACCTCGTCGTAATATTTTTTTTCTATCTTAATCTCTGGCAGTTTTACGCCAACTGGGAAAGGTGTTTTATATGGCTTGTAACTTGAAAGTTTCATATCTCTAAATCAAAAAGTTGTTTTTTAAATATTTTAAAATTCATCTCTATATCATAGAGTGCGTCATGAAGCTTTTTAGGGTCGTGTTTTATGTTATAATGCTTTAACAAGAAACCCTGTGATGTTTTTAAACCTCTCTCCTTATAATTTAGAAGCCTATATTGCCAATTAATAAATTTATCATTATTATATGGTATGTTTTTAGCTATGGCGGTCGCTAAAGCTTTAGTATCTATGATTCTTTTTATATAACTCTGATCTAATTTTCTACCCATCGCTCTACGCCAGACATCAATCATATATACATCAAATCCAAGTAAGTTTTGACCGACTATCAAAGTATCTTCATCATACAAATACTTAGAAAATTCATCCCATACTTGATTTGGCGCTAAGCACTTAGAATAGTATTTTTTTTCTGAAAAACCTGTAACTTTAGCTGCCCCTTCAGATACATTTATATTAGGCCAATGTATAAATTTATCATGCCTTTCTTGAATTTCATCACCTTTTACCACAAGCCAAGCAATTTGCCAAGGTCTTGATGTAATTAAATTCAAACCCTCTGTTTCGGTATCAAAAACAATATATTTTTGATTTTTATTAAATCTTAGTAAGGTATCATCCATTTACGTACTCCTCAAAACTTTCAAAGCAAAATTCATTACTACCAAAATGATTTAAATTTGGGCAACTTAATGTGGAGGGTCTACCAAACTTTCTGCCACATATAATTTTATATGTCTGTAAAGCCTCTGCATCATCTTTTTTTTCATACAAAACGCTTTTTACCAACTCTGTATCATATTTATCCTTACAATACTCAAAAACAGCTTGAGATATAATATCGTCAAATGGTAAATTGTTTTTCTCTATCCAAAAAATAGGTTTAATTTTATTAAAATTAGGTATGCAATTTTTTAAGTGCAGCTGGTTTTGATATATAAATGAATCATAAAAAGGTATGACTAATTGCAAACTATTGTCGTCCCATATTTTATTTAAATAATTAAAATCAATATTACCTTCATTACCTATATGTGCAAAAGAATATATTTTATTTAATAATTTACACCCTTTATCATTTTTTGCCAAAATTACAACTTTATGGTCTGAATTATCAGTCTGTTTGTTGACATCATTACAGCAAGAAATTCTTAATCCAAAAACAAGATGAATATTATTTTGTTTTGTTATATTATGAGCTTTAACAAACCCAGTCATTGAATCTTCAACTAGTAATAAAAACTTTTGATTACTTTTTTTGTAAAGATTTATAATATTATCTATATTTAAAATGCTTTTGCCTATAGAATAATCTGACTTAAAAACTGGGGTCATGTAAAAAATATATAGACTTATTTCTAGGTGTCAACTTAAATAAGCAGGACAACCTTCATAATAATTCAATTCATAAGTGAAACCCTTAGGTAGCAATTTTTCATCAAAATCTTCCTCAAAAACAGAGGAGTGTAGATCTCCTTTCTCATTAAAAACTTTGTAATAAAAAAAATCAAATTTCATAGGGCAGTGCCATTTTGGATTGCCGTCAATTTTTAATTCACCTTTTTTCTTAGCAAATCCACATAAAAGTTTTCCACTAAATGAGCCGTCTTTTGGAAAGTCTTTATAAGCTGCATAGTTACTTTTTGCATTTTTTATAGTAAAGTTATCTAAATATCTTTGTATTTCAGATAATTGCATCTCAAATCCATAAAGCTCTTCATTATCTAAAGGCTTCATTCTTACTAAGCCGCTATTAGTTGAATTTTCATCTAAATCAAATTTTAGGAATAAAAATTCACTAACTCTAGTCGCATATTCTGGAAACATTTTTTTAACAGCTAAACTATACATTAGATCTTGAAGATTGTCAGTATAATCTTTACCCTTAAAAACTGACTTGCTTGTTTTAAAGTCTCTTATAATCGCAAACTTTTTTCTTTTATATAAAAACAGTTTGTCTATAAATCCTCTAATCTTATATTGTATGTCACCATTACTTTCTACAATTAAAAAATCTTTTTCAGAATATTCTTTAGTTGGTTTTCCTAATTCATGCCCATAAAAATCATAAGTTAGGCCATTGAATATCATATCTTTCATCAATTCTATATTTTCATGATCGTCAACGCCTTCTTTAACGGCATGTTTTAAGATAAGCCTTTTGATAGAGGGGATAGAAAAAACATTTTGTGTTTTTATTATTTTATTGAAGTATTTTTTTCTTTTTTTTACGCCTAAAACTTCGAATATTAAATGGCAAATAGAACCTCTTTTTGCGCCATCATTGCTTTTATCTGGTAAATGTAACTTATACTTACACCAATAAAGCCAAGAACAAGACTCAGCCGTTTTAATTCTGCTTGCAGATAAAGGCGTATCAGGAATATTCATTGCTTAACACTAATGAAGTCTTTATTTCTTTCTTAGTGAAGCATGAATTATTTTTATCGACAAATTTTAAAATTTTTTGAAGTTGATTGTTCTGGTCTATGCTTTCATAGTACCAATTTTTAAGTTCAAAATTGTCTAAATGAGCATCACCAAAGTCATTATATGATTTTGGAGGCATTTTTATACTTAAATTTTGTAAATCAAAGTATTTTGATAGCTTTAGGTAGTTTTTAACAGCTGCAATATGTCCTCTATTTTTTGAACTATTGCCATCATTGTTAGTACAGATATAGATACTATTAACGCACTTACTGCTAAGAAAATTAATGATATTGTTGTTAACGCATAAGCCAAATATGACAAGCACGTTTTTAAAATTTTGTTCATAAAGGGCAAGAGCATCTCCTATACTTTCTACTAATATTACTGTTTTATCTTGTTCAATGGCTTCGTTTACGCCTGTTTTTACATTAAAAGCTGGATAAACCCAATTATTTCTTTTTCCAATGTGTTTCCATTTTGGATAATTATTGTTATTATCAACTTTTCTTCCAGAAAAACCTATAATTTGTTGATGCTCATTAAATATTGGAAAGACCATCCTTCTGTACATTTTACCAACACCAGCTAAACCTACATCAAAAAGTTTTTGAGTTTCCTCAGATATGTTTCTATCATTATAAAATTTATAATTAGGAAATAATTTATCTAAAGATTTTATAGGGTAAACTTTTTCCATTTCTATAGTCTGCTTCTTTACATATTGTTCTACAGTACCAGACTTAATTTTTGAAATTATTGATGTGTAATCTTCATTTCTTAATGATGCAGTGGCTCTAACAAGAGATTCAAAGGGTTGAGAGCCTTTGTTTTCGACAAAATCCATCCATACTCCTGTATTTTTATATATTTTAAGAGCAGTTTTATTGTCGCCGTTTCTATATAAAGCTTGAGTTCTCCAATGATCACCGCAGTCTACTAAATTATAACCTAAAGATTCTAAAGTTTGCTGAAAATCATCCGAGCTGATCAAAGTCTGGTATTTCTTGTTGCTCTCCATCTGTATTTAATTCAATTTCACCATTTAATACACGGGCTATATCCCTTAAGTCGCCCCTTTCAGTTATATTAAAATTATTAAAATCTAAATTAATTGAATTTTTTCTTAATGTATCTCCAACTCTAACAGGCTCTATAGCTCCAGCTATATCGTTACCTAAGTGTCTAGACTTAACATTTATAAGTTTATGAGTGCCAAAAGATGCCCCTTCTCTTTCTATTTCATCAGCAGTTTTATTTCTTAATATAAACATGTGAGAACAAAATTGTGTTATTCTATCAGACAGGGATACAACTGATTCATCATCAACTATTGAATCAGAATTTCTATTGTTTGTTATCCCATACCTATTTGATTGAACTGAAGTGATCATAGGTATTATAGGCTCACTATTATATAAAATTTCTTTTTGAACGCATTTTTTAAATTTATCAACCATCTCACCAACAATTTGCCACTCAGATTTATTGATAGTGGATTCAGAAGTTGTTTTAATATAATCAAAAGAAAAAACCATTTTATTTCCTCTGCCTACTTTAGAGTAATAAAATCTTTTTAATGTGTTTATCATTGAGTCAACATCCATTCCCCCTACATTGTAATAATAAAATTTTAAGTCTTTTATTTTTGACCAGACAGATCTAACTTTTTCAACGACATTTTCACCAGCCTGTCTCCATTTACCACTCTCTAACAAATGCATTGGAATATTAGATAAAGCTGAACATTGTCTCATTATAAGTTCTTCCTTACTCATCTCACCATTATCAAAATGCAAAACAGGTACATTATATTTTAAACTTACCTTTGTACAATAATCCATGCAGAACTGAGTTTTACCAACTCCTGATCTAGCGACAACCACAGTTATATTTCCAGGTCTTAATAAAGAGCCATACATTTGATTAACTTTTTCATGAGGCCCAAGCATACCAAACTCAGTAATAGGATTATTACCTCTTGCCTCAATGATATTTTCCATATCATCGTATATATTCACAGGAATATCATTACCAATCTCATATAAATTTATCTTTGAGTTATAAATTTTATCAGCGGCTTCAATAATATCTGAGTAGGAGGACTCAGGTGACATACCTTTCATCCTTTTCGCTATGGTATTAGATGATTTAAATATCTCTCTCCTAATAGAATATTTCTTAAGTTCTTTAGCTGTTTTGATTGTGTTTCCAGAGGGAACTTTTCTTAAAGATAAAGATTTTATGTAATCTGAGGGATTTAAATTGTCTTCAAATGATATGCCTACGTCGTTAACTCTTTGAGCAATAATAATTTCATCAACATCCTCCCCAGCATTTACAGCTTGTTCTATAATTCTAAATATAGTGCTATTTAGAGATGATTGCTCAGAATAAAAATCAGAAATATTTATAAAACTACATATTTCTGTCAATGCTTGAGGCTCTTTTAGTAAACCTGCCAAAAGCTGTTTTTCTAGCTCATAAGAGTATATCATTCTTCATCGTCTTCACTTGTTTTTTCTATTACAGAACTCTCAAAAAAGTCTTGTAAACATTTAGTTAAAGCTAACTGAGTCATAGCACAATCAAATTTCCTATATATTAATGGCTTACCATTTTCGGACGAAACGGCCATTATAATCCCTTTGTATTTATCTGCACCACCTGAAAGCTCATATATTTTGTCAACCATTTCACTTGGTATATGAAAATCACTTTCTTCATCTTCAATATTCATAGGTATATATCTTGATTTTTAAATAATGATGCTTGTATCTCATCTTGAGGGTAAACCTCTGCTAACTTTATTGCATTTGCCTTACAGAAATCAAGCTTCTTTTCATCCCTTTTAAGTTGATCAGCATACTTGAAGTGGTTTTTATGAAAATGTTTGACAAATTTAGTATGTTGAGCGCCTTGGACCTCTACAGCTATCTTTTTACTGGCATTGTAAAAATCTAAAGTAAGTCTACTTCCAACAACCCTAAATTCTTCAAAAACGATATCATTCTCCCAATATGGTCGCAAAAATTTTTTAACATTTGTTTGGAATTTACTCCTGCTAGGTTTTTCCCAATCGATTAAATATTTTTTTGCATTTTTAAGGTTTCTTTGTTTACCGTACTGATCGACAAACTTCATACTTCAATTTGTTTTTTGAAATACTTTATCAAAAATTCACAAAGCTTACTGTTTTCATCAAGAGTTTTAAATAAATTGTTATCTCCTTGTATTTGCTCTGGAAAATCTAATTTATTTTCTTTTAACAAATCTTTAAAATCTTCTGTAGGCTTGATCCAAGAGCCTTTTTTTTCTACAAACTCCCAAGCGTATAACAAATCTACAATTTCTTTTTCAATCCAAATAGAAGTGCCATCAGATCTATTATATCTTACAGGATAAGACAATCTCACGTTTGATTTTTCATTTGGAGATTTTGCTATCAACACTTTTGCAAAGTGTCCAATAATAGGATTTTTTTTCTCATCTACAACTTTTAAACTAGGGTTTTGAAGAATCAAGTCTGCTTTAATTCTTGGCTGAAATTGAATACACGTATTAGCGTAATGTTGTAAAGCATATCCTCCTGTAGCCAAACCTACATTATCAGGCTCTTTAGAATATTTATCTTTCATTTGTGATCTAACTTGACTGATAAATATCGCCATATGACCTCTCTTACCCAAAGCAATACTAGTTTGAGCACACCACCTAGCTGCAATAGAGGCTCCAGAGGCTATTTTAGCAAATTCTTCAAAACCTTTGGCAGTATCATTTTTTGCTGTCAAACCATCAACAGAATCTAATATAAAACAATATTTTTGAGGATTTTTTACATCGTCTATTAATTTTTTGATGCAAGTCATTGCTGTTTCATAAATATTTGTTTCAAAAACAAAGCAAGTACCATCTTCCCATTCATCTGCCGACCACACAAACTTTACACCTGATCTCTTTCTTACTTCTGGAGCAAGCCTACCTTCAGCTTTAATATACAAGCCTCTAGGTTTTTCTACAGTGTTTAAAAAATTTTTCATAACCTCTAAAGCTTCAGATGTCTTACCCCCTTCTGTAAGACCAGTGAAACGGTGCAATCCAGGTCCAAAGCCTCCATTCATATTTAAATCAAACTGTAAAGAGCCACTAGAAACTTTGTAGTCAACCGCTTTTTCAAAGTTATAATGATCGCTTTTATTTGATTTTAAAAAATTACCAAGAATATCGTTTGGGTCTGGTGCTTCACTCATTTAAAAAATCTCTAATTGTTTTTTTACTAGTCTTTATTTTGGCATCTTTGCCAAACTTATCGCCGATATTATAGTTTGGGTATTTTGAAAAGTCTACTTTAAAATTAAATGCTCTAAACTTTTCGTCTAAAGTATCTGTTAATTTAGGGCTAATTAAATATTTTAATGATTCAAATTTTTTTGGAAAAGAAACTATACTCATAAATTCTTGCGAATATTTAGAACATAAGTCATTTAAAAGCTTCATCTCGCGCGAAAAAAAAGGTCTACGACCTTTTTCTGGGATAATTAAAAGATTTTCTAAGATTTGTCTTTTATTAAGTTTTGTTTTTTTAGACACGCTTAGAATTAATGATTTTTATGTCATTGTCAACCATCTTTCTTACTAAATCTATAAAACTACTTTTAGGTTTCCAATCAAGCTCATTTCTAGCCCTGCTTGAATCTCCCAATAATAAATCAACTTCTGCTGGTCTGTAAAATTTTGGATCAACTTCCATTAACAAATCATCCCCATGAAAATATTTACAATTTTCATCTAAACCCTCCCACCTACACATTGATCTATGAAATCCTGCTGCATTAAAAGCTTCTTCAACAAATTCTTTTATCGTATGCGTTCGATCTGATGATAATACATAATCATCAGGTGTTTTTTTCCAGATGTTAGTCCAATACTTTTCTTGATTTAACATCCTCCACACACCATCCATAAAATCTTCAGCATCACTCCAATCTCTTTTAGATTCGATATTACCAAGCCTTAAAGGTTCAAAAGTTTTTTTGTTAATATATTCATTATTAATACGAGCGACATTTTCAGTTATTTTTCTTGTAACAAATTCTGAACCTCTCCTAGTGCCTTCATGATTAAATAACCAACCCTGAACCGCGTACAAACCGTATGAATCTCTATATACTTTTACTAAATGCCTAGCAGAACATTTTGAAGCCCCATATGGACTTCTTGGTCTAAGTGGGTGCTCTTCATTCTGTGGCTCTACTACAACATCTCCAAATTCTTCAGATGATCCAGCGTTATAATATCTACAATTTGGACAGTGCTTCTTAATAGCTTCAAGTTGATGCAAAACAGCCATGCAGTTTGTCATCATGTGATTTACTGGTTGAGTCCAACTGTTTGCAACAAAAGAATTTGCTGCAAAATTTATAAAGTAATGAGGCTTGTATTCTGATATTACCTTATCTATATTTTGAGGGTCAGTAACATCTAAATCAATAAGAAAAAATCTTGGATTATCAGTTAAGTGTAATATGTTATCATGGTTTTTAACACTTAATCGTCTAACTCCACCGATGATTGTATGTTTTGTATTTTTAAGTAAGTAGTCTGCCATCAGACTACCGTCTTGGCCAGTAACACCAGTAATAATAATTACAACATCATCTTTTTTCATTAACTTTCTCTTCTATCCATTTATATGTTGAGCTTACTCCTTCTAGTAATGGTTTTTGTGAATCCCAACCCATTTGTTTTTTAAAAAGAGCATTATCTGAGTTTCTACCCTTCACCCCTAATGGGCATTTATGACCATATTTTTGTTCAAACTCTTCACCAAAAAGATTTTTTATAGATATGTTTTTGCCTGATGATTTAATAGCTAGTTCTGCTAATTCATTGATAGTCACCATTTCTTCTGAGCCTATATTAACTGGGCCAGAAAAATCATCTTGAGCCATGAACCTCTCAATAGCTTTCAAACACTCATCAATATATAAAAAAGATCTAGTTTGTTTTCCATCTCCCCATACTTCAATTTCTTCTCCATCATTACATTCTGCTACTTTGCGGCACATGGCAGCTGGAGCTTTTTCTTTTCCACCTTGCCAAGTCCCCTGGGGGCCGAAGATATTATGAAATCTAGCTATCTTTACATTAAGTCCATAATTTCTTTGAAATGCTAAATATAACCTTTCACTAAATAATTTTTCCCATCCATATTCAGAATCTGGATTTGCAGGATATGCTGAAGATTCCTCGCAATTAGGATTATCAGGATCAAGTTGATTGTGTTCTGGATAAATGCATGCTGAAGATGAGTAAAAAACCTTACCAACTTTTTGTTTTACAGCTTCTTTTGCTAAGTGCAAATTAATTAATGCAGAATTTTGCATGACATTAGCATCATTCTCTCCTGTAAATATATATCCTGCTCCACCCATATCAGCAGCTAACTGATAAACTTCATCAAAATTATGTTTTGAAGAAATTCTAACAGCATCCTGAACTATTTTTGCATCTGTCAAATCAGCTTTTATAAACTCATCACATATATCTGACCAATTAAAATATTCATGATGTTTAATGTCTACTGCTCTTACATGGTAACCTTCGCTTTTAAGTTTTTTTGCGAGGTGACCTCCAATAAAACCTCCACCTCCTAAAATTAATGCTGTTTTATTCATTTTTTTTTAATTTAAAATATAATCTGTGCAAATATCAAATTATTATGTGTTATTAACTTTCAATTTCTATAAGTATTTTTATTTAGTTTGAGCCAATTTTCTAGTTTTACTTTAGGGGTCCAACCAAGTAATTTTTCAGCTTTTTTATTCCAATAAAACTGATCATTAGAATTGCTAGACTCATCATCAATAACAATGACAGAAATTCCTTTTGAAATTAATTCATCAACTAAATTAGAACCAATAAATCCTGCCCCTCCTGTAACAATAACTTTTTTCATAAAACCCATATACCCCATGGGTCAATTAGTGTTTTATTTTCAAAATTAATATTTTTGTATAAATTTTTGTCGTTGTGAATAATAACGAGGACATCACAAATTTCAACAAATTGATCTAAGTCAGCCATATAGTCAGTTTTAACAAGAGGATCGAAACCTACAACATTGTAATTTTCTTTTTTTAATTTGTTGTAGAGGAAGTAACCAGCTGACTCTGTTGTGACAGATGTATCGGGTTTGAAAGATAAGCCAATTATTCCTATTTTTTTATTATTATGAACACAAACCTTTTGAAATAAAATTTCGTTTTGTAAATCGTTTATGGTTTGAGTAGCCTTAATATGAACAGCATCTAGACCTATTTTTTCGGACATTTTCATAAATGCCCAAGTGTCCCTTGGAAAACAAGTTCCCCCAAATGATAATCCGCTTTTAATGTAGTATGGGGAAATTCTTTTGTCATAACCTAATGCTTTTGTAATATTATGCGGATTGCATTGATATGTATCAGCAATATTACCGATAAAATTAGCAAAACTGATTTTCATGGTAATGTATGCATTTAAGCTTACTTTTGTAATTTCTCCCTCTAACAAAGACATTCTTACGAATGGTGCATTGTTTTTTACTATCTTTTTGTAAATAACCTCTACTGTATCTCCATACTTTGAATCACTTTCACCTACTATAACTAAATCAGGATTTTCAAAATCCTTGATCACAGATCCCAGTGCAACTAAATCGGGAACATAAACCAATCCAAAACCATCATTTAAATTTCTACCACTAATCCTTTCTATTTTGCTGATGATTTCTTCGTGAGTTTCAGGCATTACTGTCGAACTAATAATAAACAGAAAGTCTTCTTTTGTAGAATTATTAAGCTCTTTAGAAATTTCCTCTACGGCACTAAAAATATATTCATTACTAAACTCCCCATTTGCATTTGAAGGAGTGTTTACTAGGATAATAGCTACATCTGTCTCTTCTACCACTTTTGAGAAGTCTCCAAAAACTTCTATATTGGTAAAACTTTTGTCCAAATATTCCTGCAAATTTGGCTCGTAGAATGGTAATTTTTTTTCTTTTAAATTATTTATTTTTTCTTGGTCTATATCAATACCTAGAATTTTTTGTCCAGAAGAGGCAAAAGTAGTTAATAGTGGTAGCCCTAGTTTTCCCAAACCAACCAAGGTGATTTTATCAGTATTCATTTAAGGATATTTTAAAATTGTTTTCATTACTTTTTCGATCAAATGCCAATCTCCTATTGTTATTCTTATGGTATTTTCAAATCCAGAAAAAATGCTTCTGTCTCTGACTAGAATTTTTTGGCTAGCTAGATCTCTAACTATTTTTTCGCTATCGCTTACTTTTACCAAAATAAAATTAGCTTCAGATTTGATGTATTGAATACTATTTTTTTGTAAGAATAATTCTAGTTTTTCTTTGTTTTCTTTGACTTTCTCGATTCTTTTATTTGTTTCCTCTATATTATCTAAAGCCGCCTCCCCTAATGCTTGGGCGAACGAATTAACCTCCTTTGTGTTTCTAATTTTATTAATTACGCTTATCAACTCTTCACAGGCACAAATATATCCAAGTCTGATGGAGGCTAGAGAGAAGCCTTTGGAAAAAGTTCGTGTAACTATTAAGTTTTTATATTGTTTTGCAAATTTTGCACAAGACTTGCCTGAAAATTCAAAATAAGCCTCATCTACGATGAACAGCTTGTTAGGGTGCTGACTTAGTAGCTCCTTGATTGTCGAGGGATCAAGACAATGACCTGTTGGATTGTTTGGGTTGCTTATATAAATTACATCATGTTTTTCTATTTCTTGAAAATTATAAGAATGTTCACCAAACGGGTCACTTATCTCAGAGTAATTTATATTATCAGAATATAAACGAACATAAGTGTCAACTTGAGTATAATTGGGGTTATAAATCAAAACCCTTGTATCTGTGTTCAAGAAACAAGCGAAAATGTAATGTAATGCAAAATCTGAGCCGTTAAATGTTTGTATATTTTCTTTTTCTACTTCACAATATAATGCGAGCTTCTTTAATAGTGTCTGATTGTTTATGTCGGGATATTCGCTGTAGTCAATTTTATCTAACGACTTGGACAATAGCTTATAAAAATAATCGTTAGATTGTAAACTGCATTCGTTCCAATCTAGCTTATTAATCTCAGGGTCACTTGATCTACTTGATGGCTTGTATTCCTGAAAATTATTTAATTTATTGTTTACTTTGATCATTCTACCTTAGTTATGACGCATCTTATCTTGCCTGTTTTGGGATCTCTAGGTATTTCGTCAACTATATGAAAGCGAAGTGGTAAATTACCCACTCTTTTGTTTATTTCAAGGCTCAACTCATTTAAGACGTTTTCTGTAAAATCTTGATTAACAACAAGTTTAAAGTCGATAGATTTGTCTTTGTGTTGTAAAAGCTGAAACATTTTTACCTCTTCTCTTTTAGACATTACTGTATAAAAATTTACAGATGGTATTTTTGAGTCAGTTTCTGTAACAATCATGTCATCAACTCTTCCGTCTATCTTTTTAACCTCTAAAGGTCTAGATATATCATATTTTACTTGGTCGTTGAGTGTTACTACATCGTTTGTTTTATATCTAATAAAAGGCATAACATAATTCATAAAAGATGTACCAATAATAGTTTTGTTTCTATCAAACTCTGTGAAAGAGTAACTTAAGTCGTTGTGATAAAGCTGGCTTTCTTGTGATTGATACATAAATGCTACTTTCTCGACTAAGCCGTAGTGCATTTTTAAATTAAAATCAAAAACATCTTTAATTTTTTGTCCCCAAGAATCTAGGCATTTTTCAGATGCTCCATGAATTGCTTTAATGTTTGGAAGATTTATATTATTTTTTTGCAACAAGCAAGACAACCAATATGCTGTAGAGGGATAGGTGGAAATAGTTGTAGATTTACTTTTATTTATCAGGTCTGCATACATTTTTATAGTCTTATCATTTAAGTGAAACGCAGACATATATATTCTTTTTAATTCATAATCTTTAACTACTAAATCATTGATACTTTTGGGAGAGTGTCTTCTTATCCAAATCGACCATTTGTTGTAAAGCTCTCCTTGATGTGAGTTGTAGCTATGCAATATATAAGCAGCCTCTTTTTTATACATGGAGTCTTCTCCATAAAACCTCATCCTTTTTCCCGTAGACCCAGAAGTTTTAAACTGTATTTTTTTTCCATTAAAATTAGTAGATATTAAATCTTCAAAATTGCTATTTATTAAATCTTTAGTTAGTTCTGGTAATTTTTTGAGATCCTCAAAAGACTGAATGTTTGGATTAAATTCACAATCTGCAAAAAGTTTACGATAATATGGGACATTCTTATGACAATGTTTTAATATTTTTTTAAGCTGACTAAACTGATATTCCCTGCTCCTGTCATAATCCCAAGAGTCAAATTCTTTTAGAAATTCACTAGTTTCGCTAAACACCTTTCCATATCTCTTTGCGAAAGGAACAACATTATAGTAAAATTTTTTTACTATTTTAGGTTGTTTTTTAACGACTCTATTAATTACACCCATTGGAAAAAGTCTTCTGAATTTATTGCTTTGTCGTCTATGAAATAGTCAGAGTTAAATTTAACTCCAGTTCTAAGTTCATGAAACTTTAAACCAAAATCAACTAATTGATTATATGTTTTTTCATACCAATTTCTTTTAGAAACACAACCTCTAGCGGTTTCTACAATAATGTAGTTTCCTTTCTCATAAAGTTTATTGACAATGTTTATGCGGTCTTTAAAAGGTTTGGCTCCCAAATAATCCCAGTTGCCATCTGGCTTTTTTTGAGTGTCGCATAAAGTATTATCTAAATCAAAAACGTATCTTTTCATGTCTTATAAAATTACCTTCCTTGTCTGTAAGTGCAGTAGTTTCATACCAACTATGAAAAAAATTATCTCTGCTTATTACTACTTTGTTTTGATCAAAAAGATGACTGCAATAGCTGAAAGAGCTATTTGATGTAACTAAAATATCTGCGAAGATTAAATGATACAAGCTCTCTACGATGTCCACATTTAACAAAAGTTTTACCCCGAAATCTTTTTCGAAGTGAGAAAAGTTTTCTTTATCTCCCTGACTGAATAATAAAATGTTCAAATTGGGGTTAATTTTTTTCAAATTGTTTATAACATTTCTAAAGTATAGATCCTTGAAATCATTTTTGTAATATATTTCGATATCGGGGATAACCAATCCGTTGTCTTGATTGTTATCGACGCGAACATGAAGACACACATTCACCTGATCTTTTTTAAAATGAGAAACGCCATTATATTTTATATGGTTGGCTAGATCTTTAATATAAGGACGTTTTTCCGAATTAAACTTCTCCCCCCACTCTCTAACTAAAAAACATTCATCTACGAATTGTGGATCGACATTTGATTCATTAGGTATATTGTAAAATGAATTTAATTTATCACAAAACTCCTGTTGAGAGATGCCGTAAGGTTGATAATGAGATAACCCACTAAACCCAGGAAAGTGCATTTTAAGATTCTTTAGCTTGGCGTAAGCATAAAGATGTTGCTGTAACTGGAGCAGAGAACCTAAACCCCCTGTATGGTTTCCATCAAAAGTAGTATATATAGAACTATCACTCATAAAACAAGGAAATCCGCATCTGTAAACCTAAGATTTTGATAAGTGGAGTCGTCGCCACCACTAATTTTCCCAAAGTTGTTTGATGACATCAAGGAATCTATAGCTCCAAGCTCCTCTGTTACTCCTTCGTATTGACCATAAGTAGATGTTTCTAGCGTAACGTAACCTATCTTTTCAAGGTAAGGCCCAATGCCTTTGACAATTTTAAAGTCCTCTCCTTGAGCATCTATTTTTACTTGTTCTATACGAGAAACAGATTTCCAATCGAAAATATTCAATAATTCATCTAACCTAAAAACACTAACATCTGACTGTTGATACTCTAGTTGTTTTGGCTTATAAAGACTAGAACTGCCCATGTCATACCCCTCCATTCTTTCGTTAACCTTATTTTTAACTTTATAAAAAGTGTCCAGCCTGTTTTGATCACTTAAGGCTACTTGAATCATAAAAAACCTTTTAGAAATATAGTTTTTATCTAAAACCCACTTTGATTTATATGGAGGCTCTTGAAGACCTTTAATTGTTTTAATTGCGTCTTCGTTTGGTTCAATACCTAAAACAAGTAAATCATCATCTTTTTCTAACCATGCTTGAGAGTTTGGGGCATTATGAGATAAACCTACATCTATCTTTACTCTTTTGCACCAAGACGGAAAATGAAGTTTGCCATTTTTAACTATCTCTTTGGGGATGTGTTCTGATATTTTCATATTAAATTAAATTCCAATTTTCAGGGTAAACATCTATGGTTTTTAGGTTTGGAAGGGTTGGGTAGTATGTTTTGGGTGCGATAATATTTTCATTTTTATTGAGGAAAGATGCCCACCAGCTATATGTAGAGCAGAACGATGTAATATTATAATCACATTGACTCATCACTCCAAATGTTTCAATATCATTCAAGTCATCTACAAATGTAATTCTTTCGTCTTTAAAGTGTTTTTTGCACCAATCTAAATCTGAAATATAGTCAGCGTCTTTTTTTCTAGACCCGCCTGTAAATAAAAGAATGTCGCAATTTTTAGGTATATGTTTTAAGGCTTTACTGTAATATTCATGCATATATGAACCCCTTGAAAAATCATTTGTCCAAACACTATCTATAGGATTTGTTCCATCGCTGGCATCTCCTCTTCTTATATGTAAAGAAACTGTTTCTTTTTTGTATTGGCTTAAATAAGATTTTACTTTACCGTGAAGATTATCACATAGCTCAAATTCATTTCTCAAGGTATCTTTTATATCTGTGTAATATTTTGGATGTTGAAAAAACCCAAAGAAGTCTGTCTGATCCTTGACCTCAAAAACTCTTTTGTCAAAAAGCCTTGATCCAATTTCTTCGAATTTATAGATATGATTAGTTTTAGTAAAATTGCAAGAGGGTAACTTAAAATTATTTAATAAACACTTTTGGCCATGCCATTTTCTTTCTGTTAGATCTGGCAAAGCTATTTCATACCCAGTTTTTAGTGAAACACACTTTAGTAATGCATACTGAAACAGTTGATTACCCAATCTACCAAGTTCTCCTATTTGTGAAAAAGTAATCATTAATTTTTAAGAATATTAAAGGTGTTTAAATCTCTGTAGTCAGGATCTTCGATTTGATCATCTGCGTGTTTTGGATACACGCTTAACATCATCATTCCCCACGCGGCCCACTCAGGGGTTATGTAAGAATTATATCCCATAAATGATGGCTGATCAATATCATAATTTAAATGCTCAGATCTGCCCGACCATCTCATTTTTTTTAAAAATTCATAAGCCTTTTTATCATCTGTTAAAATCATACCTCCTTTACCTAATTTTAAAGGTTTTTTTATGCCAAAAGATAAACACATAAGTGTGCCCTTTTTATACATATTAGAGGTGAATCTTTTAGCTGCATCATATATTGGATAAGGTTTTAATTGATAAATACCTTTCCATTTTAAATCTTCAAATTTAACTTTGCCCCTTGCTTGCACTATTGATTGAGCAACCGAAATATATGTTCTTTTTGGTATTGTGACCTCTTTAACATTGTGAAATTCACAAGACATTTTTATTGCGTTTGTACAATTGTCGCAAGATACAGCATAAGGAGCGCCTGTATACTCAGCAACGTTTTCTTCAAACATTTCAACAACTTTATGAGGATTATGCATTTTTATTTAATAAAAAATATTTTTTAATGAAACCACAAGACTCAAACAGTGCTAGGCTGGATTTATTTTTTACGTCAATTTTAGCTTCACAGTCAGGATAAATAGAAGTAATTTCATTCAATAATTTTTTACCTATTCCTCTTTTTTGATATTTAGGGTCTACAGCAATTCTTACATCATCGTTAACGACACCAGCAAACCCTACAACTTCACCGTGCCTAATTGCTACTATATAATTTTCATTATGTTTAGCCATAAAATTATTATGGGTTTCATAGCTTATCATTGAAGAATTTATGAAAGATTTTCTTACTAAGTTTCTAATTTCTAAAATTCTTCTCCAGTGTTTTTTGTCACATTTTACTAATTCCATAAATCTATATCTTGAGGCGCGGGATTTGAAGGGTTCGACCAATATACATTTAGATAAGTTCTCATTGCTTTCCACCCCTCTAATTGTAAGTATGGCCCTAATGCAGAACCAATGTCCATATACTGGTTTTTATCAAAATCTTTATACAGTTCATGACAAAGCAGATTGCTTAATGATGCTGCGGCAAATAAAAATAAATGATTTTTAATATTGTTTTCATTTATCCAGTGTTTGCAAGCATCTATTAAATAGTAATCATCCTTCATGCAGTTAGGGCCAATCGAAAAATGTTTTACTATCTTAAATGGTAGTTTATCAAATTTTGAATTTTTATTGCTGATAAGAACTATTTTTTTCTCGCTAAGAACAGGAACAATCTCAGACACAAAATGTTTATAATTATCATTTATTAGGACATTGCTAAAAGTTAAATGCTCATCATCCCCTTCTCCATATAGATCTTTACAAAACTGCCAAGAAGAGCTTTGATCTTGACCATTGTAAGCTGGAATCCCTTTGAAATAATTTTTTTTTCTATATTTTAAAGACTCTATGAGTTTGGTATTTAAATAAGGTGTCTCTTCGGGGATAAATCTTTTTTGTTCCTCGTCTTTTTTAAAAGCGTAATCAGGCAATTTTATTGTTTGCCCCTCGTAAATATCCCCTTGAACTAAAACTCCATCACCTAAAATTAAAGTTTTATTTCTTAAAACTGTAACTTCACCGTCAGAGAATCTACAAAACCCAAAAGGTTCATCAGATTTAACCAAGTTGGCTATTTTATCAAACTCTCCTTTAAATGTTTTCATTTGTAATTTTGTTTTGCCCAGTCATAAATTCTAGTTAATGATTCCTGCAAGTCTATATCAAGAGTATAACCTAGCTCTTTTTGAATCTTATCCACAGATGGACATCGGCGTTTTGGCTCATGTTTGTATACAATAGGTGGATCTATAACCTCTACCATATTTTTCTTGCCACATGTTTTTTCTACCATTTTAGCTAAATCAATCATAGATATTTCATTACTTGGATTACCTATGTGGTATAAAATATCTTTACCTTCAGTTAAGACTTGTATACAACCTGATAAAAAATCTCCATACCAGCAAAAAGTTCTAGTTTGGTCACCAGGAGCATAAATTGTCATTTTTTCGCCTTTTAAACAATTTGATATAAAATTAGGTATAACCCTTTTATCATCTTGCCTAAAATAACCAATAACATTAAAAGGTCTTACTATTTTACAATCTACATTAAATTGATCTTTAAATATGTAGGATATTGTTTCGATATACATTTTAGTGACATCATAACACGATCTTTTGTCTAATGTCTTAGCTGTTGGAGTATAAGATTCATCTGTAGGTATAAATTCTTTTGATGGAGTTCCTAATACTTCAGATGAAGAAAAATTTAATATTTTAGCATTATTTGATAGAGCTGTTTGCAAAAGATTTTTTGTCCCTTCTGTAGATACATCCATTGTTTCAATTGGATATCTTTCATAGTAGTAAGGGCTAGCGCAACCACTACAGTTAATTATAAAATCTATTTTTTCATTATAAAGTTTTAGACTTAGATAACTACCAGTCAAATCGTGTTGAAGATTTAAAAGATTGTCACCCTCTAAAAGATGCTTCCTCTCTCTACCTAAAAAATTATCAATAGAAATAATTCTGCATTTGTTTTTAAATTTATAAGTGTTTAAATATAAAAAATATTTTACGAAAAGTGCCCCTAAAAACCCTGCCCCGCCGCAAACTAAAATAGTTTTACCCTCAAAACTGTAACAGTTTCTTTCTGTCTTTTTATATATTTCTTCAAAATCTCTTTGATAATGCTTTTCAAATTTCATTTATTATTGGCGCTATTTTTTTAGATGCATCTCCATTTCCATAAGGGCATGAACAATTTACCTTGTAATTATTAATAACCTCTGTAAAAATTCCAGAAAGTTTATGTGGCGAAGGGCACATAATTAAATGACCAGATTTCTTACCCTCTGGTCTTTCTGTGGTTTTTCTGCAAACAATGACTTTTTTATTAAAAAAACTTCCCTCTTCTTGAAGCCCTCCGCTATCACTAATAACCATTTTACATTTAACTAAAATATCTAGTAACATTGGATGAGATAGAGGTTCCACAACATTTACATATTTTAATAAATGTTTATGACATTTAACATTTGGATTGGGGTGAAGGGGTAATATAAATTCTAAGTCGTTATTTTTTTTAGCTATTTCATCAACTGCTTGAAACCATTTATCTATCTCTTTATGGTTTTCTCTCCTATGTAAGGTTACTAAAACTTTATTGCCGTATTCACATTTTTCTTTATAGGGTAAAAGGTTGTCTAAAACAGTATTGCCCACTACATAAGAGTCTCCTTTTACAAGTTCTTTAATTAAGTTATCTTTAGATAAAGTAGTTGGACATAAATTTACATCAGATAACCTAGAAATCATTTGTCTATACGCTTCTTCAGGATACGGCTGTTCAAGATCATAACTTCTAAGTCCAGCTTCTAAATAATAAATTTTTTTCTTTCTGTGGAAAGCAGCTAAAGCACAAGCAAACGCAGAGGCGGTATCTCCCTGAACTAAAACACAATCAAAATTTCCATCTGGAAACTGTAATAAACAGTCACTGATTAATTGATCTAACCTTTTGTTGTTATCGCAGCTTTGTATTTCAATTTTATAATCTGGTTTAATATTATTTAGCAAATCAGAATGTTGGCCTGTAAAAAGAAGCTCATAGTCATCGAGAACATCTAGAAGAGGTTTAATTTTTAACCATTCTGGTCTAGTCCCAAAACACAACAAAGTTTTCATTTTACATTAAGCAGCTTAAATCCTTTATCGTAATAATGTTTTAAAGATACTCCAAAATCAATTCCATTTGAATTAACAGAAATGGCATTATTATCGACACCATATTCCATAGCAGACTTAGGTTGACTGCCCCACATGGACAACTGATCTTTTGGGTGAGGTGGAACATATGTATTAAGACCTAAATATTTTTGTATTGAATAAGAAAAATGAACATCCTCACCACAAACATTATCCACTGGAGGGCCAGTTTCTCTCCAAAAAGCTGATAATAAATCTCTGTGAAAAAACCAAGCGTGTCCTACAATATCAACTTGTTTTTTTTCTTCGTTTGGGTTTGGCCAGCCGTGCCTTTCAAAATTTTGGTATTTTGTATCATTAAAAATAACACCCACCGTGCCATACAAACCATTTTCTTTCTCTATGCAATTAATGCAGTTTTCTGACCATTTGTTTCCTGGTATTGTATCATCGTCTAATAAACAAATATAATCTGATTTTGAATTTAAGGCAAAAGCGAATCTCGCCCAAACTCCATAATTATAATTATTGTGAGATACTTTTATTGTACCATTTGGATCTTGCACTAGAAAAGAATCTTTAGAATCTGTCGGTTTATTTTGCCAAATCATAAGCTCGTCGCATTTGACAGTCTGTTCAGTAATTGCTTTTGTTTGCTCACTCAGAGTATGAGGTCTCTGCCATGTATTTAGTATATAAGTTACTTTACTCATTATTTAAATAAATCAAAATTAAGCGACTCAATATTAAAGTCGCCCCAAACATTATCATATAAACTTTTATCTAGTTTTAAGTCTTTAAATTCAGACCAATCATTTATGATTATCATTGGTATGCCTAATTTTTTAAATCTTTCAGCTCCATACCATTTAGTGACAATAGGTATACTTTTCATATATAAAGCCTCCCATGTCTTATGACAATCTTTACCATTACCATCAGGAGAAACTGTAAAGTAAGATTTAGAAATATCTCTTAAATATTTTTCCTGAGTATCATTAACGAAGTCATCATGGTCTTTTATTGATACCGCATTTGGGTAATTTGTAGTAGGTTGAATTCCTAAAGAATGATAACAATAATTTCTTTCTTGAGGGTTAGTTGAAATATTAAAATTAGCATAGTACAAATTATCCTTTTCATTATTTTCATTTATTATTTTTTTGAATCTATCCTGATTACCATGAGACCATTTAGGATTAGCAATACCTATTGGTATTGGAGAAACTTTAGGATGTTCGCATAATAAATTTTGAGTATACCAATGTTGCATTTTAGGAAAAAATTCAACAACAGCTTTAACATATTCATAAGTAAAGTTTATATCAGAGTTATGTGTCACTAAAGTGAATTCTGAAGAACCAATCGCTCTAGATTTTTCAAATAACTGTAAAAATTCTGGCATGCAAAATACAAAATTATTTTTTACATCTTCGTTTACTTTTAGTTTGAATACTGGAGTTCGTTCATCCTTATAATCCGTAAGTTGAACTTTACATTGATGTTTAAAATATGTTCCGTTTAAAAAATTCATTGTTCTATTTTTTGCCAAAATATTTCAGATGCATTTTGACATTTATTTTTAAATTCATCATAACCAACTTTACTAAATTCTAAGTAAGCTCCGATTTTATTTACTTCGCCTATCACTTCTTCAACACCACATAATAATGCTTCACCTATCATTCTACAGAACGGTTCATTTACTATTGGTGAATGAAATATAGCTTTGCTTTGCTTTAAAATATCAGCAACCTCTTCTTGAGTTTTGAGGCCACCAAATTTTATATTATTTTGATCTTTAAAAAATTGATTAGGATCTACATGAGACCACCCAAAAATTGATATTTCTTTATCTGGGTTTTTTTTAGCAAAATCAATTATTTTTTTAGCACCTTTCAATTCATGAATATAGCCACAATATACTACATCATAAATTTTTTCTTGATCTGTTCTACAAAAAAGTTCTGTATCGATTGGGTCGTAAACTATTTCTGTATTTGTAAAATAATCGCCATAAAGCTCCTTAAAAAAAGAAAGATGAAATTCACTTAAGAAAAAGTTTTTTTTAGATTTTGTAAAGAGATGCGCTCTTGTTCTGTTATCTAAATATAAACATGAGTCATGTTCTAACCTAACAGAATTAGGCAGTCTTTTTAAAAAGTCTATTTTTTCAGGACTAATAGCATTTATATGCTCTAAATTAGAATTTATAATTAAATCATAAGATACTAAAAAATCTGTTATCGAAGACTCATAACTGTGTTCTACGATTTCGTGGCCTAGTTCTCTACCTTTTTTGATTAAAAGGTGATTACTTCTTTGTGCTCCACCCTCTCTTTGAGCAAGTGTGTAATCAGATACAAATAAGATTTTCATGCGATAGCATGATTATATCTTATAAATCGTCCTCTTCAATAAAAACTGAGACCTTTTCTAGATCTGGATTTTGAGCAATTAATTCACTTTGCTCTACAAAGTTATCATCATCCCAACCCCAATGACTTAGTATCTCCTCATCATCCCATGCAACAGCATCACTTGATGTCATTTTGCTTACTGGTTTTTTACTCCAAAATCTACATGACCAGTATCTAGCTTTATACTTTGGACCTGGATTTGTATCACACTTATGTCTAGCTCTAAAGTTTTTTCTTCTTTCAGGATCGTCACGCTTTATCTCCATGTTTGGATCACCAAACTTGACCATAACAACGTTACCTTTTTCATTCTTCACATAGACTCCGAATTTTTTTTTTGAGCCAGTAGGTAACCTAAAGGGTTTATTTAAAGTTTTTTTTTGAGCCTCTGTGTAATCTAAATCTTCAGCCTCGTTGTCCATTTCCTCTTCAGTCACTCCAGCTTTTAACAAATCAATCTTAGCCATTGTAAAATTAAGCTCGCTAAAATCAATAAACTCTTTGCCCACTTCCTCGTTATAATATTCTTCACTACCTCTTGCTATATCAGAATCAGCAGCTCTATAAGATTTTTTTACTTTACCGCCTCTCATCATTCTTAAGAATGTATTGACTCTAGCCATAGCCCATTGACCTCTAGATTTACCAGGTCTGTGACTACTTGAAAAAGCGCCAGCGCCCCTCCTATAAACTTTTTTGAGTTGACCTAATGTAACTTTTCTTGAGTGTTTAGAGTTGTGCTCTTTGACTTTGTTTTTTAAGGCAGTTACAACTTTTTCAGAGAAAGTAATTTTTGGAGCTTTTTTTCCACCACCAGCTGACCCTTTAGGATTTTTCTTTGATCCCTTTCTGCGTTCTGATGGTTTGGCTGGGGTCTGTGCTCCACTCCTTGGCCCAGGTCGTTTGGCGGCCTGTGATTCCAAAAATTCCTTTGCTTTATCTGAAAAATCGTACTCCATCTAGCAATGATTTACACAAAAAATTAATTAAAATGAATTTTTAACCCTCGCAAGATGAACAAGATAGTATGGATCTTGCAAGCTCTTGACTAGGATTGGCGCTTCTTTGGTAATAAAAGCTTTTTATTCCCTGTTCCCAGCCGAAAATTAAAAGCTCACTTACTTGCTTTGGAGGGCATTTTGGAGCTATCATTAAGTTCAAACTTTGGCTTTGATCTATGTATTTTTGTCGCTGAGCAGCTTGTAATACTATTTCTTTTTGTGAAATTTCACCAAATGTTTTGAAAACGTCCTTTTCTTCCTCAGATAGAAAATCTAAATGCTGTACTGATCCACCTTTAACTAAGATTGATTTCCATGTAGTTTGAGTATTTTTGTTCTTTTCAGTCAGAACTTTTTCTAAGTAAGGATTTTTATAAGTAAATTTACCTTTTGCAAGGTCTTTTGTGAAGTAGTTGCTATTTAAAGGTTCTATAGAAGGAGATACTTGCCCTAAAATAAATGAGCTTGAGGTTGTTGGGGCTATTGCCATTGTAGTTAGGTTTCGTCTGCCATATCCTTTAAGGTACTCAGGCTCTCCTAATAAAACAGCTAGATTTTCTGTAGCTTTATCACAACGCTCTCTTATTAATTGATGTATTTCTTGATTTAAAAATTTAGCCTCTAAACTCTCAAAGGCTATCATTTTATCCTGTAAATAAGAGTGCCAACCTAAAACTCCTAATCCTATAGCTCTTTGTCTTTTTGCAAATTCATGAGAGCTTTTCATAAATGGAATATCCTTTGTTTTTTGAACATATTCCTCCATCACAGCATCTAAGAAAAATATTAAAGTTTCAACAGCATCAGTTTCTTTAATCTCCTCCCATTTTACTAGGTTTAAGGATGATAAACAACAAACAAAAGATTCTTCTTCAGATGAATGTAGAGCTATTTCACTACAAAGGTTAGAAGCATGGACTTTTAAATTTTTATCTTTATAAGGTTTTGGCGCTGAATTGTTTACAGTGTCAGTAAAAAATATATAAGGATAGCCTGTCTCAAACCTTTTTTTAATTAGGGCTGCCCAAATATATCTCTTTGATTTATCTCCAGATATTAATTCTCTCATCCAAGTATCACTTATACAAACACCAAAAGATAAATCTTGTATTGGGTGACCTTCACTACGTATTCTTAAAAATTCTTTTATATCTGGATGATCAATTGGTAGATATCCTGCAAAAGAACCTCTTCGGACATTACTTTGAGAAACAACAGATGAAACTTTGTCAAAAAGCTCCATAAAGTGAACTGATCCGCTGGAAGTGCCACCAGATGATATTTCTGACCCTCTACCTCTAAGCGCCCCAAAGTAAGCTGATGTGCCTGATCCATGCTTAGTTTGCATTCCAACCTCAGCTTGTTTTTCTAAGATAGAATCCATCCTATCTTCAATGTAAACACCGTTGCAAGAAATAGGTAAACCTCTTTCTCTACCAAAATTAGCCCAAACTGGACTGGCTAAAGAGTAGAAACCTCTAGCCATATAATCTTCAAATTTAGAAGCGAACCCTTTTACTTTTAAATACTTTTCAGCACTCTTGGCAATATCTAAAATTCTTTGTTCTGCTGTTTCTCCAGTTTGTAAATAACCCCTTCTTAAAAAAGCTTTTGAATCCTTGTTTAGCCAATAGTATTTGTTCATTAAAATAGATCGTCTGCGTCAAATGTCTGTGAGTTTTTAGAATACTCAACAGGTCTAGAATGAAAGAAATCAGTAGCATTATTGCCCATCAATTCTTCCTCGAACCACATTGTATTTTCTAAAACAGAAGTGTCAACATTAAATGCAGAAGAAAACCCTATTTTTTCTAAAGAGTCATTTATTCTATTTTTTATAAATTCTTTAAGGATCTCAGCATTGAGACCTTTTTCGTTAAATCCATTAATCATCCAATCAACAATCTTGCTCTCAGCTTTGAAAGCCTCCTGAGCTTCATGTATAATTCTACTCTCTAATTCATCATCAAATAATTCTGGATGCTCGCTCCTAATTGTATTGATTATCTTAATTCCAGCAAGAGCATGTATGTTCTCTTCGTTCCTAGTATATTTTACCTGCTGTCCAGTGTCCTTTAATATATTTCGATAACGATTGAACCAGTTGATGATATAGAACTGTGAAAACAAAGAAACATTTTCTACAAAAAGAGTAAAAAGTATTATTGAATAAACATATTGTTTTTTTGAATCTTTGTAAAATTTATGATTGTATTTTCTAAGGTAATTAACTCTACCTTGAATAAAATCTAACTCTAAATTTTTCTCAAATACATCCTCAAGCCCCAAAACTTTCAGTAATCTTTCATATGCATTATTATGAATAACTTCTACATTTGCCATAACATACCCCAAATCGGTCAAGCTTGGGTGAGGTAGATTATCTCCTAATTTACTCCAGAACTTTTTCACCGCTACTTCAATCTGCCCAACAGCTGAAAGAGTTCTTATAATAATTTCTTTTTCTTCAGAGTTTAAATTAACATTAAAATCCTGTATATCGCTGCTAAAGCTAAATTCTTTATCGGTCCAAAAACCGTTGTGCATTGCCTCAATAAATTCTTGCGCCCATGGATAATGGTCGGGCTTCCTTGATATTTGTTCTTCGAAAATCATGACTATTGTTTTTACACCATACTTTGCTTTGCTGTCAAACTGTATTTGAAAAAAAAATTTTTTTTACTTGACAAGTTGATTTTAATCTTTATTATACCGTATAACGGTTTAAAGACGCTAATTATACCTATTACGTTATAGTAAAGCTATACGTTAGTCTGTATACATTACGTTTTATAATTTATATATAAATTATATATAAAATATATATAAAATAATGGAAAAAGGTACAAAATTTACAGAGCCGTTGGCTCTGGAAAGCGATATTTCTTTAATTAATAAAATTAAAGACTGTAACGACGAGGGTAGTTTATTAGAGCTTATAAACCGTCATTCTGGCATTTATCATTCAATGGTAAATAGTTTTCTTTCTGGGCCGAGGAATACCGCAGATAAAGACAACCTTTTAGACGATAAAGTGCATGAAGTATACTCATGCGCTATAAAATTTGATCCTTCTAAAAACACAAAGTTTCCAACTTATTTAGCTAATCACACAAAATGGAAATGTTTAGGAGTTTTAAATAAAAGAAAAAAACATCAAGAAATCTCTTTTCAGGATGATGATTTTTATATTGAACCTCATTGTGAATCTTTTTTAGAAAATCTAAGCAAACATGAGATTTTAAAAATACTTACAAAGTTCTTAGAAAAAGAAACTGACGATAGAGTAAAAAAAATAATTGACAAAAGGTATAATGTCGATAATCATAAGCTCACACCTTGGAAAATTATAGCTGAGGATCTTGACATGAGTATTCAAGGCTGTATAAATATCCATAATAAATTTTTAACTAAAATTAATAAACAAACTAAATATGTATAATTCAATAACTGCTGCTGCTTATCTGGTTAAAGATCCAGAATCTAGAACAACTACAACTGGTAAAAAAGTTGTAAATTTAAGAGTTGGTATTTCCTCATCTAATGTTAAAGATAAATGTTACGTTGATGTTCAGTACTGGGACAAACAAGCTGAAATAGCCGAAAAATATCTTTCTAAGGGTAGAGAGTTTATTGTTCAAGGAGAACTTTCAATGTCATCTTGGGAAAAAGATGGTAAAAATTTCAGCAGGTATTTTAT
>CEVB01023206.1_pt1 | contig 31291 bp, 18 predicted proteins | sample 531381 | NCBI WGS metagenome assembly CEVB01 (sample SAMEA2622763, study PRJEB7988) | marine metagenome | biome: marine biome (ENVO:00000447); feature: surface water layer (ENVO:00002042); material: "saline water (ENVO:00002010), including plankton (ENVO:xxxxxxxx)" | depth 5 m | reverse complement strand
TGTGGTCATTGGATTCTGTCTAATCTGCTCAAAGTCCTGCATTGCCCATGGTTCGCCTGAACGATAATGCCTATCGGACATCTCTCCAGCGTCTTCAAGTTTCCAGCAGTACGAACATCCGTCTGGACGCTCACCTTGTAGCATTTTGAATCTTTGATCTAACTTATCAACAGTGTTATGTAAGGCCGCTGGATTTCTCTCCAATTGCCTTTCATCAATCTTGTGCAATGGTGGATGATAACAAGAATTTGTCAATCCTGTAGGAAGGTGTAACGAAGTTTGATTCCATTTCGCAAGGCACATCGATTCCGATACAGTGCTAAGTTTTTCTTTGGCTTTGAGAGCGTCTGACTTATAATCACTGGTACTCACGGTCTTGCACTCCTTTGTTTATATGTTGTGGCATAACAAATCTATAGAATCTACTGTCCTCTGCCTGATACTCTGCTATTGGCATATCAAGTTGTTGCCTTAGGCTATTACCGAATAGTACAAGTTCTTCGTCTATATTTTCAGTTTTTACTTCTTCAAAATATTTTTCCATTTCATCTAGATCACGCACTTTAAAAAATTCATTGTTAGGCTCAAGCACCGTATAGAAGCAACCCATCCTAGCACCTAACATAGCGTATTTGCCATTCTCAACATCAGCGCCAATAGTACACCATGTACTAAGAATATTTAAATTATTTTTCCATATTGTCCTTGTGTAATTTTTTGCTGTGATCGGTTTGCCTTTTTCGGTACTCATTTTAACACCTTCTCTGTAACCAGCAATAAATGCCTGTTGTGGAGTTGCGTTTATAATTGTTTGAGAATAGCAGTTATGCAGATTTTCATGTGGCACGCCCCAACAAAAATCAATTTGATTTTCTTGGCTGTCTGCATTTTCGTGTGTCTTCATGTCTAGGCATGTTTTTTTATGCCAGCCTACTAGACCACCATTACCGTACACAAGACCATTGATATTATTTTTTGCCCTCCAACGATGCACATAATTTTTATTTGTTTTTGACCAATCCAGTGTTTCTAAAAGGAACCTTTCGTCTATGATATTATCGCCATCCACACTTATAAAAAAATCAGTGCCCGCAGACTCGGCCGCCGCCTTGTGAGCGTTGTCAAAACCAACTACGCCATCAACACGTTTAGCCCATGGTACTTTGCTCTTAAGATCAGCCCAGTTTTCTTCTTTGTTTGGCTCCTTAAAACTAATGTAGACAAAATCAAGGTCACTTACTCTTGCTCTATCACCCATGCCTGTCCTCCTTCTACGGTTTCGATCGGCCAATGAATATCCTCACCGTGAAATTTATAGCCAATTTTTACAGTTTTCAATTTGCTAAACCTTGTTTTAAATTTCAACTTTGGTTTTTTAACAATGTCTTGACCCTGCACCATGTAATTGTCCTCGCCTACCTTCATAATTTCTAATTTTTTTTGAAGAGATACTTCGAAATTCTTGCCATCTACTTTGACAAAATGCTTTTTTGGTTTCACAGGTGGCAAATTGTTTAGGGCCTTAAGCAGTTCTGACATTGATCTCCTTATCGTGATAGTGCCATATTCTTGACAATCGTTTTTCTCCTAGATATATGGCATTTTGTGACCTGTTGGGGTAAAGATAATTGTTCTGATCTTTGATCCGTGCCAAATTATTAATAGCAGGTTTGTGATGTAGAAATTTGAACCAATCATAATCTATAAGATCGCGATTAGTCGGATCCATTATACGATAGGCCAAAGCAAAAACAACATCAGTGCTTGGATATTCGTCGTGACAATTTATTAACATTTGTGTTTTGACCTCATGCCAATTTTGTGATATGCATTTTGAAATCTCAAAAAACTTTTGTGCCCTTATACTTTTCCTAAAATACATTAATCCGTTATAAATGTTTGGTAATTTATTCCTAGCAAATAAATGTCTATAAGGAGTCTGCTTAACGACGGTGTCTTTGTAGTTTCGGCAATCTACACTGAATACTAAATCGTGTTGCCATAAATGGTACCACCACCAATCTGTGTTCAAAGTCCAAAGCATATCACTTTCTAATTTGATTGTGTGCGTGAATGGGGTGATATTAAATGCTTTGTACTCGTTTGCCCATTTTATGTCGTGTCCAGCACTATCATCTGACTTTAGGACTCTTACAAAATCGACATGTTTATTTGTGAATTTACTTTTTTCATCTGTTACCACACAAATTTTTCCATACCTATTCCATTTCTTTATGCTTTCTGCTAATTTGACAGATAGTTCCACGTAGTCTGTATTTGCGTTGTTTTGTGCAAACCATAAAAATCCTTTAGACATTGGCTATCTCCTTGTTTAAAACATGGACATCTTGATTTTCAATATAGTTCAGATTACTGTCATACTGCCATGCTATGCCAGTGTCTGACATTTTCACTATTTTGCAGTCAGGCGGGAGTGTGGACAAGGTTAAAGGCATAGTATCGTAACTGATGAATCCGTTTAATTGTTCCAGTGCAATTGCAAATGCATAATCATTTCTAAATCTCCTATCGCGAATTCTGTATAAATCTAAAAAATATCCGTAATATTTTTTCACATACTTCACCATGTCAAATATCATTTTAGACTTTTTAGTTTTGCGAAATACAAACACGGTTGCCCAAACCATATCAATCATGCTGGAACGTCTAAGATCAAACACATCACGATTTGTTAAATCATACGCATGTTTAGATATTAAAAAATCATATTTTGTATCCAAAAGTTGTTTTAAATTATCGGTGTAAACAAAATAATCTATGTCCATCACCAGGGTAGTATCATAAGGTGATAGCTCGTAAGCCATGTGCCTGTCTACATTTTTCCAATCCAATCCATTTTTTTTATTTCCTACCTCTGGCTCAATAAATTTATAATTTATAAATCCTAAAGGTTTAATTTTTTTGAAAGTCTCGAAGTTGGTTACAACTGTAATTTCGAGTTTGAGATTTTTCTTTAATAGGTGAACACACTTTTCTAGGATCTTATGATATTCAAAATCCTTAGTATCGAAACAAAATAGCAATATTCCTTTAGTCATTAGTCACCTCGTTTTTCAAATGTTTTACTCATTTGATAATACGAACTAATGGCTTCTTGATTTCTTTCGATCAAAATTTGCAAAAATGCTTTAGGATCTGATATCTCCACAGGATTGCTATTTGTATCCAACACATAAAAAGGAGAACTGTGTGTTTCTCCCAAAGTTTTTACAAAATTAATGGTTTCGGCGTCTGCACGGAAAATATGTTCTTCATACACCACCACGAGTCGCGAGTGGGCTTTTTCCAATGCGTTTCGCTTTGCCACAGCAATATCATATGATATATCAGATTGTTTTTTCAGTTCGCCAATGTCCATACCACAATTATACAGTAATTATGGCTGTAAAGCGACCTGCTAAAATTATTACGATGCTGAGTTGCTTACTTCTGCGTTACTAGAAATTCTTATTGCCGCCGCTAAACCTTGACCATCAGTTGGAAACAATTCTAACAATGCAAGAGTCATCCTTGGTGCTTCGTTAGGGTTTGCAGGGACGCCTGATGTGTTTGGTGACGTGAAAGTATCATCTCCCGCCGCATCTGTTGAAATCATCTTGACGGTAAGCACAGTTGCTGAGCCTACTGCGGCATTCAATTTAGCCTGGTACTCAACTGTGTTTGAAGTGTAACCCGAGTTGTCAGAAGTTAATTTTAATATAGTCTGGTACGACGTGGTTAGATCATGGAATCCAAGTGCAAGTCCATTTGTAGTTAAAGTTTCACCAGATCCTGATCTAGTTGATGTTTTTGATCCTATGTCAAGGTTACCTGTTGCTGTAGTGGTCAAGTCATTGAATACTGTGTCCTTGTCGCCATCAATACCTGTTACAACTGAAGGATCGATTCTGATCTTGCCACCTGCGTTAAAGAAATGCCTCATAGTATCAGCACTGCCAAAAGTCACTGATCTTTCGATTGTTGAAGTTGAATTCCAAGTGCCGGCGTTTGTTGATGATCCTGCGGCAGTACCACTATCGATAGCCGTTGCATTTACTGAACCTCCTTCAACTGATGCCGCCAATGTTGCCAAGTCTGCTTCCACAGCCGCCTTGATTGCAATTGTATCACCTGCGGATACTTGGCTTCTTGCAGTTAATGAGTCGTTGGTGTGATTGGCTATAGTGTCCATGCCTGTTAAAAGTGTGTTCCACTGCGATGCAGTAATTGTAGTGTCGCCACCTGAAACTGTTGCTATATGCGTTTGCCCTAGACCGTATGCACCGGATCCTGTTCCTGCAAAATGGTTGTATCCGAACGGACTTGAACTGTTGTTTACGAAAATATTGTACTGGTCACCTGTTATTGTATCACCTGCTAAATAAGCCATCTATTTTACTCCTATCACACATTCTGTTAATGCTGTCTCTTTAGAGTATTTATCCTTGATCAACCTACCTAGGGTATTAAAAGCGGTACATTCCTCCATGTTGGCCACTCTAGCAGTTCCGTTTCCTGCTGAAACAAGTCTATCACCTGCCTTGCCAGGGCCTGTAATTTTTACCATTACCCGTCCCTTTAGTGCCACCATTGGATGAGACTCGTTGTTTCCAGCCTGTGCGTTCATTAAAAATGCTGGTGATTCCGAGATTACACCAAACACTGCATCTGAAAGCTCGTCTTTGCATAGTGTGATTTCTGCAAATCCTCCTAGTCTCACAACATCACCTACTGATAGTTCACAATCTGCTTCGTATCTTTCAGCCAAGTCAGCGTACTGTGCCGATGTGGATGTCGCATGTACAATGTTAGCTCTCACATCTACCAATGTTGGTGCTGACATCTCATCACCACCACCAGATTTGAATGCTGTCCAGGCTCCGCCTGCGTTTCCAAATATTGTTGTCCCGTCATCCGCAAACGTTTCGTCCCAAACCCAATACAAGTTTTGCTCAGTGGCAGTTGATGTTTCTCCCCTGTTTACTTTCAATCCTGTGTAGTTTGGCATTCCTGCGTTGCTAGATATATTTCTATTAAGCTCTATTATATTGTCCTCTACTGACAATGTCTGTGTATTGACAATCGTGTTTGTTCCGTCGACAGTAAGATCGCCGACTCTTAGATGTTCGATCCTACCTGTTGAACCTTTGATTCTTAGTGCTTCTACCGAAGTACCTCCGTCATTCACTTTAAAAATTATGTCTTTGTCTTGAGTAGTTTGTGTAATTACAAAATCGTCACTATCCATCGACATTGTTACATCTGATCCTGCACCAATTGTTAATCCTGTGTCGTTAATAATACCAATGGATCCTGTTGTTGTGTCGTTTGCGTTTGACCTTAGGTAATTGGCCGCGGCCACACCACCTAACTCTTCAGAATTGGTAGCAGTTCCTCTGAATTTTGCTGATGCAACAGATGATGATAATTGAATTCCTTGTGCTACTGTAGAAAAACCAGCAGTGATCAATGCGGCACCTAGTGTTTCTGTTGAGCTTGGAGTGAATGCTAGGTTGGACACCACACCGACAACAGCGTCATTAGCCACTAATTTGAGTATTGATCTTTTTACACCTGTGTTGTCTTCTGGTGATTCTGCAAATACTTGGGTAACACCTGAACCGGCTACTGTTGTTGGTCCGATTAAAGTCCATGCCGATCCATTGTATATGTAATATTGATTGTTTGTTGTATCAAACCATTCATCTCCCAACACTGCATTAGTTGGTTGAGACGTAGAAGGAGTTGGCGATCCAACTGGTTTAAATTTTGCACCTGTGTAAACATTCAATTGGTTGTTTGTTTTGTCATACCATAATTGTCCTTGAATCTTGTTAGAGGGTGCTGATGTGTTATTGAAGTTTTCTAAGATTTTTATTAGGTTCTCATTAAGTTTTTCACCAAATCCAGCATACCCTTTACCTATCAGTGTGATATCTGTAGTGGTGACATCAATTGTGCCATCTGCCAGGGTGACCAATAAGGTCCCGAATGTGTTGTTTATCTTGTATGCCATTTCCTAGTCGTTGTTTGATGCGTTGTCTCTGACTTCTGTTAAGAAACTCACATCGCCAACTAATTTAATCAATATGGTTGCCAGCTCTGGATTCAACATTGCATCAATTTTTGCTTCTTCCTCTGCTGTCCATGCCGACTCGTAATTTGCATTAATATAGTCTGCTACTTCTTGTTTTGTTGCCATTTAGATGTACTCCTTATGCTTATTTATTACGTGATTCTATCTGCTCATCGTCAGATATCCAGGTCAAATCGTCCGAATATGAACCGTCGAGATCCCTAAGAAATGTCTTCACATTGCTTTCGGTCAGCACCATATTATGATATTTTACGTATCTCTTGTGGAGGGCTTGTTCTTTGGTCGCTGTATAGACTAGTTTTATACCTTGGTCTTTGGCAAGTGTCATCAAACTGTCAATGCACAACTTCAGTGCAGAATGCACTTTTCTCTGATCTGCAAATTTATCTGATACTATCCATTCCATAAAAGCAAATTGTGTACCTGTCCCGATGTACAATCCGCCGGCACATATTGGCTTGCCACCATGTTCAACCATTATGCCATCCGGTGGGAGGCACTCGCGTGGTACAACTCCGAATTCCCAATCTTTCCACCATTGGACCAATATCGGATAATCAACGTCTCTGTCCCATCGTCTAACTAGCATATTTTTGCAATACAATCTTATTGATATTATAAGGCTTTGTGAAGACCATTTCCACACATTCGGCCACTTCGTTAACATGCAATTTTGGAAACTCCTCCCAAAGTCCTTCACTCATATCTGTTTTGACTGTGTCAGGACATACATCATATATCTGCATTGGTTTGTCATAAAGATCTTGTTGTGCTTTTTCAATGAATTCAATTAGTTCTTTCTTGTTTTTGCAATACCAATTATAATCTTGTTCTTTGAAACTGCTGTCCATTCCGGCTGGTGTACCTGACGTACTTGTAATCACTGCAATTTTTTTGTGATCATCTTGATATAGATTAATAAGTCTCTGCAACATTTTCAATTGGCTATCTTTCTCATAGGCATTTAACACAATGTACTGAAAGTTAGCCATTTGTTCGACAATAAGATCACAATCAGTGTCAATATCCATGCCATTTGATTTAGAGATGCCATGGCAAGAAAATCCTTTGCCTTTAAAAAGTTCAAAAATTGCTTTGCCTATGCCTCTGGTGTGTCCAGTAATAAAAATTCTAGGTCTTTTGCTTTCTTGACTCATATGTTTTCACTAAATTTTCTAAACCCTCAAAACATTCTGAGTAGTTTTGGTAATATTTTTCATACTTTTCTTTAGTGTACTCTATTTCTTTGAAAAAGTCAATTAGCAATGTTGTTCTTTCCCTTGGATTATTATTAAATCCGTTATGTATTTGTAGAGCAGGTTGGAATACCATTGCTTCACCTGTTTTCCAGGTATAAAGTTCTTTCTTTTTTGTTTCTAAATTACGAACATACATGCCACTATCTGCTCCGCCACCATCATCAAGGCAAAGTTGATATCTCCATCCGCCCTCATTGTCGGTGTGGTTACCAATTTTTGTATTTGGTCCCACAGTCATTATTGCAACATTTGTTTTGTAAGGAAATTTACGTAAGATACCATAGAGAATTGGATAATCTTCCAATGACTGACCTTCGTGTTCACCTGATTGAATGCCTAACGCTTTCCATTGTCCATGCACATAGTCGCCAGACTTGTCGTCAAAATCATCCGGCAGTCCTCTTACACTGTCAGAAAAGTCTTCAGGATCGAGAAAAGTTTTATTAGGCTGGGAGTCAAACTCTTGCTTGATGTCTGACCAGTGTTTTTCCAACTCAATAAAACAATCGCCTTGTTTACCAAAATAAAATGATTTGTCAAGCATTCAGTATATTAACATTTTTCTCATGAATTTGTCTATCATGATCATGCCAATTACTAAAAAATTCTTCACCGTGGTTTACTAATTCTTGTTGTTCACTTAATTCAAAGTAATCCGTGAACTCTGTACCATTAATTATTATTCTTCTATTCTCAGAGCCAAACACATACACTATCGCTTCATCATTTCCAAGCGAAACACCTATCCTGCTGTCTTCGACTCTAGTCCAGGCGCCATCTTCTTTGACCATATGTGTGCCTGATACCTTGATGCCATTGTAGTCGTAAAGGTTATCGATCAAGAACTTACCAGTGGCAAAAACTTTTCCACCAACCGAAACAGTGTCACCAATGTCCACCTGTTCAACTGGTTTGAAAGATCCATCAGCCATTGTGATCATTGTGCCTGCTATGAAACAGCCACCGCCTGAGCCACCGCCTCCAGAACTAGAACTACCCTGTGCATCACCAAATCCCGCCGCCGTTGATGCAAAAGCAATACCTGAATTAAACAATGCTTTCCATGTACCGCCTACTTTGAAAAATGCCGCTGTAATCCTTTTCCATGAGCCAGATACTTTATAGAAAATATCATTAATTGCTTTATGTGTGCCGCCTACTTTCACAAAACCTTCTACACTTATATTGAATACTAATACCGCTTTTCCGTCACCCCCGGTAGAGCTTGGCTGTCCGCCGACTGCTACACCACTTGAATATTGACTTATACCTGTGCCACCTGGAGTTACTCCTGATCCGTTGGATTCAGTGCCACCAGCGGCATTGTTAGATCCTGAATGACCTCCAGAACCCCCATGGTCACCACCACCAGCATTTCCAGATCTGCCACCGTCAACACCTCCACCACCTGCTCCGGCACCTCCACCATCGCCTGAGTGATCTTTACCATTTTCACCTAGCGTTCCTGGTGAATTTGATGTTGCTGAATTTGTATTGATCCCGGCCGAACCGTTAGAAAATTGGCCTGCTCCGCCGCCTCCGCCGCCTCCGCCTGCGAGTGCAACCACTGTGCCATCTATTGAAACTAGTGTGGCTCCACCACCACCTCCACCTGCTCCTGAATATGGACGTGGTCCTGCGTTACCGCCTCGTCCGCCAGAAAAACCTGTCTTGCTTTTACCGTTGGTGCCTCCTGGTGCACCACCTCCTGATGATCCACCTGCTCCGCCACCGCCTACTGCCACTTCTATAGTGGTATTGATCTGAGAAGAACTGACAGATATGGACGTTGCTACAACATGATGTCCGGCCGCTCCGGTGCCTCCTGGGCCTCCCGAATCAGAACCGCCACCACCTCCAGCGCCTCCCCATAGGTATACATCTATGCTCTGTGTGCCTGGTGGAATATTTGCCTGTTGTAAAGTACCTGAGTAGTTAAATGTCTTGGTGACTGTCGCCATGGGACTATGCCTCCCTTACGAAGAAAAAGTCGCCGTTGTTACCGTCACCTGATGTTGGTTGAGAAGTTGATACAATTTTAGCAGATCCACCCCAAAGTTCTCCGAATGTGGCCACCTGTCCAATTGTTGGAACTGATGTGCTTGAAGTATCTGTTGTTGCAATCGCAGAACCAACTGCCGCTAAATTGATATTAGTGACTGTAACTAAACCAGCCGCTGTTGTCTTTAAAACTTTTTCTTTGTTTGCATTACCATCTACCACTGCATCGGCTAATCTAATGATTTGCGAATAAGATTGATTTTCACCTGCAACCCATTGGTTGTCTCCTACGTCATAAAATAATCTTGCATCATCTGTGTCGCTTGTTTCTACAATCAATCCCGAATCTGTTTCTGAATTACCGTTGTTTAATTTTATGAATGCATCATCATAAGTGTTAACGTTTACAGATGTTGCATTATATTCTCCACTGACATTTAGGTTTCCTGTAATTGTAACATCACCTGTAATACCTGTCGCACCAGTTAGTGTAATATTTCCTGTAGCACCAGCAAAAGTCAATGGAGTTTTTGTAACGCCTCCATCATTAATCGTGAAACTAAAATTCTTATCCTCAGATGTTTGGGCAAGTGTCACATTATTGCTGGCAACAGATATTGTTAATTCTTGAGAGTCACCTACAATTACACCTGTGTTGTTATCAACAGTCAATGATCCTGTTGTGGTATCATTTGCGTCTGCTCTTAAAAAATTTCCGCCTGCAATTACTGTTGCAGAAGTGTTAGAAGTGCCTGATACGTCAATATTTGCCGCCTGCGTGTTTGTACCTTCGAACACAGCACCTAATGTTGAATTCAAAGTCAATCCTGCTTTAATCTCTGCAAATCCTGATTGCGACACGCTTGGTGTGAATGTTTCTTTTGATAGTATTGCAACTCTTGTATTTCCTGCGTACATCGATGCAACAACTTTGTTACCACCCGAACTTCCAAGTGTTTCTATTTTGAATCCTGATAAGGTTTGGCCTTTTGTATATACTGGGCCAACTAGTAAAAATGCAGATCCTGTGTACACATACAGTTGATCATTTGTTGAATCATGCCATAGGTCACCTGCAGATGGATTAGATGGTGCAGTTGCCTGTGATTTTGCTCCACCAGTTGGTTTGAAACTTGTGCCATCGTATACTTTTAATTGATTGGTTGATGTATCAAACCACAGTTCACCTCGCAATGGTGTTGTGGGTGCTGAACTATTTGCGGCATTTTCTAATAGTTTTACAAGGTTTTCGTTAAGTCCTTCACCAAATCCTGAAAAACTTTTTCCAAACAACTGCAACGAAGTTGAAGTGTCTCTTGTTCCGTCTGTAATTACTACTAGTTCCGACCCGTCTGTTTTGTTTATTGTGTACGCCATTTGTGTATATTTAGCACCTTCCTACTACTATATTAATTGTGCCTATTTCATCCGAATCATAATTTTCAAGTGCTTTTCCTATGACCGATCCTACTGGTGGATGCTTAGACGATGTGGCACATCCTGTTTCCCCTGATGCGACCAGCATTGATCCTTTTGTTATTGTGCCATGCACCTTACATTTTACTTTGCCTGCTAGGGCAACTGGCTGTCCCTCGGATTTGCTGTTCATTATATAGGCAGGATTTTCACTTATTATCCCTGCTATTCTTGTGTCGTATTTTTGATCGCTGACAGTTATTTCTTTTGATCCTCCAAACACTACCACTGTACCTACTTCGTACTGAGTATCACTTTCATAAATCTCAGCCAAGTCAGCGTACTGTGCCGATGTTGCCTTGGCATGCACCGTGTTGTATTGTTTGCTGGCGGATCCAATATCATAACTTGTATTTGTATCAGGTAGTATAGTTTTTGTTGTGAGCGTTCCGCCCATTGTCAATGTTCCTACCGAACTTGATCCTGACCCATTAATATTTCCTGTCACATCTCCTGTCAACGCTCCTGCAAATGCTGTTGATGTGGTTGTGCCTGACACCTCTAATTTTGTGCTTGGAGTGGTAGTCCCTATTCCAACTCGAGATTCTGATCCGTCTATTGTCATCACAGTGGTAGTAGCGCCGCCATCGTTGACTTTGAATGTAATGTCTGTGTCTTGCACTGTGTTTGAAACTATGCCGCCTGAACTGTCTACTGTAATTGTGATATCACTATCAGAACCAACAATAAGTCCGCCGTCATTCGCAACTGTTAATGTACCAGATGTGGTATCATTTGCGTTTGCTCTGAGATAATTTGCCGCCGAAACTCCGCCAAGGGCATCCGCGTCAGAGGCAGTGCCTTGGAATTTTACATCTGATATTGCTGTTGTTAATGTGATCCCTTTTTTAATCGTGGCAAATCCTGAAATCGAAACCTTTGGCGTGAATGTGTCTTCAGATATGATTGCTAATAGATTGCCGTCATTGAATAATTTTGTAATGTTCTGATTTGTGTCACCAGAATCAAGTATTGTGTCAAAAGTGAAACCATTTGTTGTACCTGTTGAACTTGGTGGACCTACTAAAACACTGGCTGTCCCGTTGTAAAAATATAATTGTCCTGTATCTGAGTCGACCCAAAGATCTCCTGTGTTAAGAGAACTTGGTGCTGAGCTCTGATAGGGCACGTTACCACCAGCCGGTACAAATGCACTGCCTGAATAAACTTTTAACCTATTGTTTGTAGAATCGTACCAAAGTTGTCCTTCTATCGGCTTTGTTGGTGCCGATGTGTTTGCAAAATTTTCTAAAAGATGTAAAAAATTTTCAGCAATGAGCTCTCCATAACCAGCGTAACCCTTGCCAATAAAACTTAAATCAGTTTGGGTGTTCACCACACCATCTTGTACTGTGTAAGAATTTGGCGATGAAGAATTATTTGTCTTGTTTACAGTGTATGACATTAGTATCCTGTATTAGCACCTGATGTTGTTCCACTGACTGTGTTCGAAGTTGATAATGCTGTTGAACTTGTTTCAGTGAATGTTGTTAAACTTTGTATCCTTAATGTGTAATCTATCTGGATCAATCTATTCAATGATTTCTGTACTGGATGGAATATTACATGTGTCAATAATTTGTTTGTTGAACCATTCTCTGTGCCTTCGAAGGATTTAAGTCCTAGTTCGTCAAACACAAAATCTCCATTGAAATTGGTAGTGTTATCAAAGGCGGCCTGACCTGTTGGCTCTCCGTAGTCCAAAGTACACGTGCATACAATATCTGTGTACTTGTTTCCTGCGGTATGCCTTACCTCCATTTTGTTTCGCGTTGTGTCTTTGTTTGTAGCCGAATTGTCATCGATTACTTTGTAATAGGTCTGATTATAAAGGGCCGCATTTGTGCCCGTAGAATTTGGTGTAAGGTACGTTATAATACCTGTGGGATCAACACTAGTTCCGCCATTCCCGAAAGCCATTTCATGAACAAAACCTGTGCTTTTGTTTGCTAATGAATTTGCCAATGCCTGTGACATGTTTTCGTAGTGGATTGCATTTCTTTTATCTACGATTACTTCGCCAGTCTCTGGATCAAAAATTTTAATATGTCCAGTCATCATCACACCCGTGTTATCCTGAGGCTTTTTATTCTCTTCTTTTGATTCTGTTGGTTTGTTGTCCTGTGTCATCTAGTGTATTTATTCAGGTGCGTTTGTAGGCTCATTAGCAATGAATTTAGCCTGTTGAGTGGTTGAAGCCTGTAATCCTTTACCATCTGCCGGATTACCATCTAACGCTGTGTACCAGACCTGTCCTTTCTTGTGTAAGATTTTTACCTGTACTCCCGAAGCAGGCACGGAACTTAGGGTAACCGCAGTTGTGCTTCCGTCGACAGTGTAGTTTATTGTTGATCCATCCTCGCTAGTGAGCAACAATCGTTGGCCACCAATGAATATGTCTAACTCACTAGCAGATGATGGTGCTTGTGATAGTGTGAACGTCGCCGTACTGCCATCACCAGTGAAGGTGTTTGTATGTACGGTGTCCGCATAAGGGATGGTTTGAGTACCAGACGCATCTACCACTTCGGTGCCTGATCCATGCTCCTTAATTCCTGTTCCAAGTGTTCCACGTTGCAGTTGTCCTAACGTGTTACCTGATTTTGTAAAGTATTCTATTCTCTCTTTGTCTATGAATATGACTCCAGGTATAATTGTAGCGACAGATGAACCGTCGTAACTAATCACACTCTTTGGTTCGGGCAACACAGTGCCATCCTCGACAGTGATTGTTTGTGTGCCAATCGTCATATCCAATGTAAGTTTCGTTGTCGCATTTTTTGATATTCTTTTATAGAAGGTTCTGTTAAGCATGTCTTTGAAAATTCTAAATCCAGTTGCACCTACTGCCGAGTCTACAGCAAAATACATCACGTCAAGTCTGTCACTTGATGTAATAGTTCTGCCAGACACTGTCACCGTGTTCCCGCTAACAATATAATCGGAACCTTGTGTTAATTGTTCTCCATTGAGCCATACATACGTATAAGTGGCATTAATGGTATCAAATCTTAATTTAAATATTCCGCTTGGTCTACCTTCCAACACCTCTCTTCTTTGTTTCATGCCTAAGGCATTGTTAAAGGTTGTGACAGATAATACGTCATCTTGGCTTAGAGAATATGGTGAAGTTATCCTTGCCGGCACCAATATTATATCTGTGCCTTGATTAAAATATTGATTATCAACTAGCGTAGAAATACAAATCACATCAGAGGCACTTGGAAGTGAACCCGTCACAAATTCCACATTTTGATTTGCAATATCGACTGTGTAATCTGTTGATAGTAGTTTTTCCACACCGTTTACAAATACCTGTACCTGACTCGCTGTTGTTATAGTTTTTGCTGGGTCCACTGTTGAGTCGTCACCCAATCCAGACACCACACCATATGTATATGTGCTTCCATCGCCGACGTAATACGTATTATCAGGTCCACGTAACATTCTTCCATTGAGCTCGATAGTGGTCAACCCTGAGAACGGACCAATTGCTCCTGCAGGAAAAGTTAATGTATACCTGTTAGTACTTCCGTCATATGTAATTTTTTCATTTCTAATACTTGCAAAACTTCTTGAACTTGTAGCAGATTTATTGAAACCTGCAACTTGTATAAAAGCACCTGCTGGTGGCACTGGTGAATTGAAAGTGATTGTCACTGTGTTTGCAGTGATTGTTTTTGTAAAGTCAGTTCTTGGCACTCCGTCTTGTGTAACATATATGTCTGATACACTAGAGTCAAGGTTGAATTCATTTCTTGAACTTGTTGTAAATGACACTGTTGAATTATCACCAATAAATGTATCAAGCACTCTGTAATTTTCTCCAGAGATTGCAAAAACTTTTGTTGATATCACACTATTATTTGCTGGTGGTGAATTAAATGTTATTGTCTTGTTACCAACTTGCACTGTGTAATCGGTGGTTAATTTTTTCACCTCACCATCTACTACAACAGTTACAGATCCTAGTGTGCCAGGGAAATCGCCAATTGCAAACACTGTTGTACTTCCGTTGCCTTTGTGATTTACTTCGCTAATAAAAGGAACACCAGATTCTGGCGAAGTGTACACTTTAATATCTACTGTATCAAATAGTTGTCCAGGAACAGTTTCTTCTGGTGCATAACTTGTGTCAGGAGATACAAATGCGTCTCCCTCAAGCACGATGTCACTAGGTGCCTTACCTAGTGCTGATGTGAAAAGTCCACCTTTGACAATAGAATCTAGGGTCCTATCATCCGTTGGTGTGAGTACACCGTCATCGTCAAATGGAATAAATTCCACCAATGCGTTTTCATTAGGCATGTCACTTATTGTAAATGTTACGGTAGATCCATCGCCTCGAATCACGTCAGATAATTTTTTCCTAGTGCTGTCATCCTGTGTGATGTACACTTGAAACACATCAGTTGATTTTGGAGCAGTATCAAACGTATAAGACGCTGTGGATCCGTCTGCCCTGAAAGCCTTTATTCTACTATCACCGTAGTTGTCCCATGGGAAGTCATACCAACCTGCTTTGTCCCAACCTGCTTCCTGTGTGAATAGAAGACCAGTGACCATTGTGCCTCCGTAGTCTACACCCGTCATTACTTGATCTAATTCATTGCCAGGCATTCCTGAACCAGGAGTGTAAAAACCTTTGGTCCTATCTGCGGCAGTAAGTCCTGTCTCGTTTCCATATACTTTGTAGACACTGTTTACGTTGTCATCAAAATCTGTTGTGGATGTAAATGGATTGGTTACCTTGTACAACTGATTTTTGTATCTTAAAAGATCGTTGTATGCGTAACTTGTTGATACCTCCCAATCAACCACTCTACTTGTGCTAGACACTCTGTCAAACTTGATTGTTGTGTCAAAGTCTCTGACAAGATCATTGTCTAGATTTGCATAGGCCTTTGCAGAATCAGTTGGTGTTGAACCGTCATTTTTTCCACCAGTCAGCACCACTGTTGGAGTAGCGGTGTAATTAGCGCCTACATCCGTGACAGTGATCTGTGTCACTACTCCTGATTGTATTGTAGCAGTAGCCTTTGCGGCTGACGTTGTAGGAGTAACATACATTTTATAAAGACCAGATTTACTTGACATTCCATGATTGGATATTTGGCTATCTGGCATGTAATACACTCCACCAAATTCATTAAAGGTGTGAATGTGAGATGTACCAGAACCACCGTTTTGTGAATCCCATATGTTTGATTGTGTTAAACTTGTAAACAGAGGATAGTAGTAACCATACTTGCCTGATGATGCCCCTCTGGAACTTGTTCCCAATATTTGGAACGGACCTGTGGATCCAGTTGTACCTCCAACAATAGATACAGTAGGTTCAACCTCATACCCTGATCCACCATCAAAGACTGTGATACTCTTGACAAATTTTTTGTGATAATCATTCCACATCTGCCATGGGTACTCAGTCAGTTTGTCGGTATCTAGATCAACATTTAAAGACCTAATTTTGGCAGTGTCGGCGTCATAAAAAGTTGGATTATCAAAGTCTGTATATATTCCATCCTGCGTTTCTATTTGATCGTAGCCAATTTTGTATTCCCTTAATTTTGTATGAAATGGTTTAACCTCATTTATGTAACTTTCTATCCAACTGTCTGTACCTGATGTATATGTTTTTCTTTGATCTAATTTTCTTACTGAATTTTTGACATTTAAAAAAGATGTCTTGAACATCCAATCAACATAAGTCTGCTCAGATAAAACTTTTCTCAAGCCTGTAAAAAATAATGTATTGTACTCTTTGGCCAAGTCATTTATGAATAAATCATCTCGCAGTGCTGTTAAAACTTTTCGTGTTTCGATACTAGGTTCTTGGTCAAAAAAGTTATCATCAAAATTATCTGCACCCGCATATCCTGTAGCATCTTGAGAATAGTCATATAATTTTGTGCTAAGTCTTATTGTGCCGTTTTCGGTTCCAACGTTAGTGAAGCCAGATGCTGTTTTCATAAACAATTTCCATCCACCTGTATCTGCATTTGTAACCTTAACATGTTTTCCTATGGCAAGATCTAACGAATCTAACTCATATTCAAATTTAACCTGCTTATCTATAGGCGTATTTTCACTATGAATCATTTCATGAACCTCTGGATCCGTTCCATACCAGTCTGTGTAACTCCAGTATGCTGATGTGTTATAGGTCTGCAACTTTGTTCTCGACCATTGCGTACCGTCCCATTGATATATGGCCCAATAATTATTTGCTGTTTCGTCTGCTCTAACAAGATAATTCACTGTACCTGAAATATCGGCAGTGTTGATGTAAGTAAGTTCTGCATATGTATCAACCGAACCTTCCCACTCGAGACTTTGTGCAGTTGGCTCAGGGTCTTTTGAATCTAAATTTGCTAAATTTATTTGTCCAACTAGTTGATTTTTCTTCAAAACTGTATTTGCATAATCTATAATTTCTTTAAGAGCAGAATATCTATCAACATACCAGCTCTGCCTTGGGCGTACACTGTTTCCGTATCTTTCATTTACAGGAAGGTTGAGATCCGGCACAAGATCGCCGGTACTGTTTTTACCAATCAAAGAATCCCACCATCTAGCCTCTATTTGTGTACCAGGCCTGAAATCTTTATCTCCTTCTCTGACCAATTTCCAGACGCTGTGTGCGTCGGCATCAAATGTGTTAGTTCGTAAATCGACATTTAATACAATATGATCATTTACTAAATTTGTTACATTGTATACCTGTAACTTGTTTGTGTCAGTCACAGCGTAATACTTTAGGCCAAACCTGCTAGGATTTTGGATAACATTTGCCACATAAGATACTGAATTTTTTCGATCTACCATGCTTTTGTTAGGCAGATCACTTTTATTTTTTACCCAATAATAATAAAAAGGTACAAAGTCGTCTAACCTAGAGTCGTATCTTTCGATGACTGTATACTGAGAGTCATCACCGTAGAGTGCGATGCCAGATACATTCTCCCCAAAGCCTTCTACCCTTCGGTCCCACTCACTAGGTAACAATCGGGATTCGACCCATTCGTACACATCTATGCTAGATCCAGGAAATATTTTACCCCAATTATTATGTTTGTATTCTTGAGTATCCTGTTCATACCATAACCATTTTACTGTTGAAAGATCCCACCAAACTTCCCCAACATGTGTTTCTGCCCATGGTGTTTTTGTATTTGCATTTGGCCCGACATTGTAAATTGCTGGATCCCAAGCAGTTTTTATATCTATTTCTCTGTCGGCCAAACCGAGTATACGTCCTTTGACTGGATCATAAAGATCATAATAATCTCTGATTTGTTTTGACCTATTGTCAAAGTCGAAAACTTGTCCTAACTTTTGAATATCAACTAACGATGTTTCAGTGACTAAATTTTTCCAAGCATACTGTCCGGATGTGTTGAGATCTAAAGATAAAACTGTTCCATCATTTGTTCTTGTTGTTGCACCAACCACATTGCCATCGTCTTTAGGCGCTCCTATAAGCACGGTGTCGTCAATGACACACACACCTTTTCCAAAATCGTCGTTTTCAGAGACAGCATCTGAAATTAATCTATCATCAATTATAAATTTAGTGTTATACATTGTGGCTGTGTATGCCCCACCTGACCCAGCGTTTGCGTCAACTACATTGGTATCTTGTAAGTCGAAAGTAGTTTCTCCCGAATCAAACTTCATTTCACGAGAACTTGCAAATCTTTCGGCTCCAATCACAATTCTATTGCCGACATCGTTTATGTCTAGACTAGTGCCGAACCTCATGTTTGTTTGTTCGTCTGGCGATTTAATCGTTTGTTGAAGTGTATATGTATTAGTGGATTCGTCTGCATTCCATTTGTAGTAATATATTGCACCACCATCAATTTGTCCTGTGCTTCCGTCGTCCATACCCGGAGCACCAACAATGAGTGTGCCGCCATCTTTACTCATTGCAATTGAATCACCAAAGGCAGTGTTCAAAGACGAACCATCTGCTGATACTCCTGTGATAGTTTGTGCAAGTGCAAACGTATTTTGTGTGCTTCCGTCACTGCTTTGCGATGTCTTGATAAAAATCTCCACCTTACCAGCATTTCCTGGCGCCAACGAACTTACGGCCAATATATCACCGTTATCATTCGCCGCGATTCTGTGTCCAAACCTTTGTCCCGAACCACCTGCGGGAGATTCAATTGTCAGATCCTGAGTCCATGTGTCATATGTTGATCCATCTGCTCCTATACCCCATGTGTACATGTACACTCTCCCTCTATCGCTGTCATGTCCTGGTGCTGACACAAACAGATATTTGTCAGGAGTCGATCGTGCAGATGATAAACCAGGTTCGGAAATCTTATGATTCCATCCAAAATTCAAATTTTCATTTGCTGTTGACCCGTCTGTTGGCGGAGTGATTGTATTTAGAATACCATATTTGAAAGTCGACTGATCCCAAATGTATACTTTGATTAATCCAGCATTGAGTTGTCTCGTGCTACCATCTTGATCTAATGTATTCGTAAATGGTGCACCGGCCACCACAAAGTTTTCATCAGTGCTTATAGACAATGATTCTCCAAGTCGACTTGTGTTGTCATTATTTTCTGTCATTGTGACTGTAGACTGAGTGCCGAAAGTAGTGCCTGCTGTGCTTGATGTCCTGAAAAGGAAATGTATCTCACCCTGTGACTTACCTGGAGCAGATACAACCACAGTTCTTCCATCATTTCTAGCAACTACCTTATGTCCAAATTCTTGCTCATCCGTAGCATTGTCGGGAGATAAAATAATTTTACTTGTGTAAGGATCTTGTTTCTCATAAACTCGCCACAGGCCTTCGGTATCTGCGTCAGCAAAAACTTTGTCTCCTGGCATATCTATGGCATCATTTTTGTCGTTGTAAATCTTATAGTTTAGTCTATCGTTAACGTTGTCCATTGACGATAATCTTACGGATATAAAATTATAGATGTTACCATAACTGTCAGCAGTTGAACCATCTTCTAGTGCAGGAATAAATCCTATATTTCCGGTGTAGTCTATTATGACAGTTTTATGACTAGGTATGGCTTTTACTTGATAGACGCCATTTAGTGTTGCCTCTTCACTATTTGATATGGCAAAATAATCTGCTTGTGTCCTGATAGAGCCTGCAGATAAATTATGTGAACCTGTAAATGTTACTTCGAGTTGGGTTGAGTCATTGATCAATTCAAGATTCGCAATCTTGATTTCTGCACTTGTGATACGAAGCACGTCCCAATCTTTGTTTGATTTGTTTGCTACCCATATTAGATCATTGGTAGATATTTTATTCATGTCCAAGGACAAAATTTCTTCTATATTAAACAATGTGTGTTGGACCTGCGACAATTGAGGATAGCCGGCAGTTTTAAACACTTGTGCTATATCTCTACTGACACCTTCTTTAGCGTAATCTAATTTACTAAAGGTAGATGCCGCTGTGTACTCAACAGGTTTGTAGTAAAGATCTTCTTTGGCTACACCTATTGATCTAGAATAATCTGTTGTTTCATTTGAAGAATCCAACAGTTCAATACTTTGAGGATCTGCGACTATCTTATCATCTCTGAGGGTTATTTGTATATTTTCTATAGAATCAGTGTTTCCAAACTTACCTGTTCTTATCATCCATTCTGGATATAGGTCTAGTGTAATATCTTCGCCTTCGTATTTCGCCTTAAGCAGTTTGTCTATTGCGTTCTTTGTACCTTTTTCTCTGATGTAACCTTGATAAAATTTGTATTGAGACACATCATTCACAAATAAATTTTCGAGATAATCTCTTGATTGATATCCGGTTAGCCTTTGAGCCAGTTGCTGTTGAGATTCATCAAAATTATTGGTTTCCAAATCATAAAAATCATTGAATTGCGAAATTTTATATTCGAAGTTCGGAATTAGTTGTGGCGCCGGCTTTTCGGACTTCAACTTCCAATTGAAATTTTCGAATTTTGATCCAGAATTATGATTTGCTTTTGCCACATAAAATTTTCCTTGGTACTCAACACTGTCACCTATTTTATAATCAGTATTGGCTAACCAATAGGTTACCTGAGCGGCATCAAAAATGAAACCCGGAGCATAATAGTCACCGTTCCAATTGCCTGTTTTCCAACCAACTAATTTTAATCTTTGTTGTCGAAAACCTGTTGCGGCGTCATATATGATATCAGAAAAGACAGTTTTGTTATCAAATAAAATAATGTGTTCTTTTTGAACTGTGTTTAGAGCAATATTATATAGGCCAATCTGATCAGACTTGATTCCTAATTCAAATGTTTTTCCTATCCGTTTTGTGGAAACTTCTGCTAAATCAATTTTTCTACCACCTGAGTCTAGCAAAGAATAATCGCCTGCTACATTTCTAAGTCTTCCCACTATGCTGTTATTGGTGTCTAACTCGAATCCGTCAGCGGCAGGAGATACCGTTACTGCCGATCCTGGTGCCCATTCTTGTGTTGTCCAGAACAAAAATTCTCGAACTGCATTAGCCCAATTCAAAGTTTCTTTGATTTCTTTTGAAAACTTGTTAAATTTGAATCCTTGACTTTCGAGCCAGTGTCCATAACCAAATAAAAAATCTGCCACATCTTGTATTGTAGCAAACACATGTCCATAAGGTATGGTTTGTGTTATTTCTTGATAATTTCTATATTCCTTTACAGCCAAAGATCCTTCAACTTGCACTGCTTTTGCTGTGCTTGTTTTGATAGGATAGTTAAAACTGAAATGTGGCTTTAATGTGTTATATCCAAGTATTTTGTATCCACCAACAAATGTAACACTTGATCCATCTGTTTTAGTTGTGGTGTCTGTGTTTTTTTCAATTAGCACACCAGAATAATTGAAACTATCCACAGGATTGCTGGTCCTAAATAAAATTTTATAATTCTCATCTGGAATAAATTTTGATCCTGATGTCGAACCAGGCGATACACTGTCTGTCAATATTTTAATATTATCTTTATCGGTGAATCCTCCAAGTTTATATGCCAGTTGAACTTTAAGGTTTTTCATCTTGTCGTAAAAGAACGTTTTGGCATCTAAGTTTCTCGACACCAGATAGTTCACTGTGTATGGCTGATACCCTGCTGTGTGATATCTAGTAATAACTCCTGTTGCCAAATTTGTTTCTGTTTCAAGATGATATCTTCCCGAACTTAAAGTGGGTCTCACACCTGTATCAGATGATATTTGGTTCCCTGATATGTTTTTTGACAGTCTAGATAGATCAAAATAGTTTGAGAAAAATTTAGCCGGTTTTGTAAGAGCTAAAAGTTTCATTACAGAGAAAGGATACGAACTCGATCTTCTCCAAGCAGTCTCGGCCGGAGCCTGGTCACCAAACTTCCAAGTCATTTGCCTACCAGGAATGTCAAGATCCGCAATTAAACCTGCCGCAATGGGATCCAATAAATTTCCAGATGCGTCAACCGGAATATATGATTGTATGTCTGGCTTACCGTATCTACCCGGCTCTACTTCAATTGCATTCCATAAAACACTGTTTCCCGAAGTGTATGGTGCTGAGCCGTATGTGTCCTCCCAATCGTCTGGTTTCTCAGAATGGCCAAACATCTCCCATGGTCTTACATGTGGAGCGTCAGTGTCATAAAAATACTTGTATATGCCTCTCCAGTATCCCGGGAGATCTGACTGCGTTAACCTATCCTTGGATTTTGAATAGTTGTAAGTGAAGGGAGATCCCTCCGAAAATACTGTATTGTTGATATACTGCACATTATTCCTGCCGGCCCAGTTATAAAAGTCTGCACCTAGAATACTATCTACTTCAGCAAGGCTGTACTCTGTTGGATAGAAAACAGTTGGAATGACGTCATTGACATCTAAGAGATCAGCATCGTAAGAAGTTTTTATATTATTGTAAATTCTTTTTTCGAGCTCTAAAATCAAATCGTCACGTTCATCGCCGTAGGCTTTTATTATAGATCCATCATGCTTTCTAATTACATTTGTATCTGTTAGGTAAGTTGTATCAGTAAAAGATTCTGGTTTAAACTTTGGATACATACCAAGTTTTGTTGGCGACGGAGGCATGAAACTTCCGGTAGTATCTGCATAATCTTTAATTACAATTTTATCTCCTTCTGATAAAGAGATTGATACATTAATACTATCATCAACAGTGCTAAAAGTGTAATCATGGCCAACTAAGAGTTGTGTGCCATTTAGATAAACGTAGACAGCACGGTTACTAAGTTTGGTAATGTCATGCTGTGAATCCAATGCATATTCAGTTTGCGAAGCACCCAAGACAGTATAGTTTCTGATTGAAACATTTTCCCCATAACCTAGCATGTCTTCGTAGTAAAAAGGAAATGTGCTGTTCCTACCTGGAGTAATAAGTTCGATAATCTCATCCACTCTGTCTGACGCCACTCCTTCATAGGCAGTGCCGGTTGCATGAGTCAAAAATGCATTGTACCATTTCTCATATTCCTGTGAAGCATAATCTAAAGCGACGCTGAAATTGGCATCCTGATCAATCAAGTTGAATATTGCTGGAGTTAGTGGACCTTCATGTTGGTGTATTGTGCCGCCTTTTAGTCTTGCTTCAGGCTTGTCCCGTAAATTTGAGACACCAGGTATAGCACCTGTGACATCTTGATTTTTGTCGAGTATATCTCTGACATGGTTTAGAATTTGTCCAAATGTAAAAGTGCCTAATTGATCGTTCAAAGCGTTAGTTGATAGGTTTTCAGGCACTTCGTATATGCCCTTGCCATCAACTTTCTCAGCACTGCTATACCCTGCAATTCTTATTTGGTCATTCGCTTCTAATTTTTTGTTAAACTTAATGTATCTATTTTTTGTTCCATTGACAAGAGTATAATCTGTCGTTAACGTTTTTCTTTGGCCGTTGACCACTACCGAAACTTCCAAGTCAGTCAAATCTGCTGAATCTTTGTAAAAATCAATTGGAAATAATTTTGTCTCTGTGGCATCGACTATTATTGTTCTTATTACACGTTGTTTGCTTTCCGAAAGTCTTTTTATCCACGAACTTCTTGAATTATGCGTTGCAAGTCCTGTGGTATAATGAAGATGGCCTTCTGCTAATTTTTTTGTTATTGTCGTTGTGCCACTCTTATATGTAAAAGATCCATTAGTGTGATCTGAATCGAATACTATGTCGCCGACATTATTGATGGTGTTGTATTTGACTTTTATCCCAAGCACTGTGTCGGTAGTTGCTGTATCCGATGTAGCAAAGGAGAATACATTTGCTCCTATGAAAGATGAATTGGGATAAGTGGACGAATCACTGAAGGACACGTGATCGTTATCAAACATATCAAATAAAGGTGGTTGATTTACTTTAGTTTTTTCTTGTGCTTCAATAAATTTTTCAGCAGTGCTATCATATCTAAAAGTTTTCCCTTGATTTGTTGTTCCGAATTCAATGTATATTGAATCATTGTTGGACGGAGTGCCGTCTGATGCTTTTGTAAGGGCAATTACTTGTGTTGAATCTCCTGCTGTGACAAATGAAACGTCATAGATCACATCTTTGACTAAAGGATCGGTATCAGCCGAGAAAACAACTCTCATGCCGTTTGCCAAGGCCAGCCCGTCAACAATATAACCAGTCTGTTTTACAACTTGGCTAAATGCATCAGTGGTTACTGTGTCGTACAATGTTACAGATTTTTTTGCTATAGTGCCGTGATTGTATAAAGCAAGTCCTGAATCAAATTCTATAATTGGTCTTTTTGCTCTATCTGTCTCATCTAAGACTGGAGTATAGCCATTTACTTTTGCAGTCTCTTCTATCACTGACCTATGAAACCACCTGTTGTATCTGGACCAGGCATTTCTATCTTGGGAATCTCTTTTGATAGTCATGTAGTCTTTGTTTTCAGGTAGATAGAATGCTTTGGCGTAAGGTCTTGAATCATAACCAACAGAGTCAAAAAGTATAGTAGTTTCAGTTGCGTAACTGCCTGGGGTAATTAATTCTTCTACGTCAGTCAAGGTGATTGCCTCGCCAACTCCTTCTACATAATATTCTTTGTTTTGATATGCTGTAGAAACCAAGGCACTTGGAAATTTAATCTTCATACCATTTGATAGATCGAGTGTCCTTAAACTGTAATTTTTTACCCCTATAATATCATTGTCTACATTGATTGCAGTCGTTGATGTTGCATCTTTAATCTGAAGTATGCCATACATGTTGGCATGATTGCCGCATTGATAATACAAAGTATTTGGAGCATCCGTCGGCACTGTGAATGTCACTGTTCCGTAAACTGCACCAGCGTTTGATACGCCATTGGTGTAGAATAAGTTTGTAGACCCATCCTTATAAGGTTCGGTCATTATGTAAAACGGATGGCCTTTTGCGTTCACGTTAAATTTGTAGGTGTTACCTCTGTATAAAGTTAAGATAGGATTGTTTTCATTTTCTCTATGCCTAAAATTGTATGCCCCTTTGGCCAAGTTTGATACCGAATATTCGATCACTGCCGATGGTCCTACAGAATCAATTTCAATTGCCAGTGGACCATTTGGCATCCAATAATATTCTCTGTAATTCACCAATTTGTCATAGTCTATTGCAGGATTCCAACTGTAGACTGTTTCTTTATTCAATCTATCATGATTGTTTGTTTTCCCGCCCAAATATTTTATTTGATTGATATAATCATCATACGTGCCTGTAAACTTAACTTGGTCCTCAGGATTAACAGATGTTGTATCTTTATCTGTGTAAGTTATTGCAGGCTCTAATTGGTAGGCAAATCTATCGCTGTCTGTGGCAGTGATATATCTATCGTTTACATTTCTTGTGTATGCATCTTGTCTGCCTATGAATCCATCTAATCGATCCAGTGACCCTTTTTGGACCAAAGGATCCATTGTGCTAGATAAAAATCTTTGATTAGAATCAGTCCTGTAAAACGCCGGTAAATGTTGTATAGTTCTTCTATATTCATTTTTGCCTTGCTGTACAACCTCGCTGTTGCTTCCAGAATTTATAGGGTTATCCGCCATTAGTATCCTGACCCACTACTGCCGGTGCTCGATGAAGAGCCGGAACTTGTTGTAGTAGAGCCTGATACTGCTGATCCTGATGTAGTGTTAGAAGTGGCAGTTGATGTTGATGTAACAACAGAGCCGGATGCCGTGAGTTGGTTGGCTCCTAATGCTGATATAATTGATACATCATCAACGGTGGCCCCACTGATGAAAATTTCGTCTGCCGCTGAATTTATTTGAAACAAAGACCCAAAACCCTGTCCCGATTGATTTGGCACAATCACCACCGTCAAAAGATCAGGTGCTAATTGATTATGCACATATGCGGCTAATTCTGTGAAATAAAAACTATCTCCAAAGTCCCAATTATCTAGGGCGAAATACTCATTTATAGCGGCAATCACTCTTGTTTTTATTACAGCATCTGAAATATTTGTTCTAGAGTTTTTGACAACCTTAAATGTCGCCTGTAATGTTTCTTCTGCATTTGATCCAAATAAAATTTTATATTTTACAGGATGATACACTATTTGATCTGATAATGACTTGAGTGGATTCAAAACACCTGCATATGCAATACGCAATTGATCTGGAGTTGAAGTTTTAGGTGCTGTACCGCCGTCTTGCAAGAATATTCTGAAAAGATTGTCATATGTTCTTTCTAAGAGATACACATCAACCAAATTAGAAACACTAGGATCTATTCTAGTTTCTTGCCCTGCATGATGCTTGTATTGAAAACTTAAATTGCTTCTGCCTTTTCTTGCTATGTAATCGGTGCTTGTTGATAGTGTGTTTGAGGACGAACTATATTTCTTAATTACATCTTCAGAAGCATCATAAAAATAAAATAATTGACCGTCTGTGTAAGTGTTTGTGTTTAGATTTATATCTGACTCGTTCTCAGATACAATAAAGTTTGTCGCGGCGTATGGTCTGAATCTTTCTATATTATCATAAGAAATATATTTTTCAAAGAACACAAATTTTGTTGACTCCGATAAAGTTGGTTCTATTATTATATCAAAAATATCAGGATTATCGACTACACCATCATCGTCGTCGTCGAAGAAGCCTACTTTCACTTTCCTGTTGTCTTGGAATCCATCTGCTTCGGTCACTGTGTCTGTGACTTGCCATGTAATTGGATATCCGATACTGTTACCTGTTGAAACAATACTATTTGTCTTAAGCAGTTTAACTGAATCTTTAACACTTTTTCCGGTTTTGTAGTCATAAATTTTTTCCTGTACATCGTAATGGAACTTATTCTGTGACTCCGATTCAAAGATGTATTCTAATTTTCTGTACTGTACAGTGTAAGTGTTTCCATCATTAGTGAATTTGAACCACCAACTTGCATCTGCGTTTGCACCTGTGGCAGATCCTGTATTGGCTAAATCAAACACTGTGCTTGTGCTTAAATTTGTCGAAGTAATTACCTTCCATGTTTCCGAATCAACGTCGTATCTTAGACCAAATTCTTCATAAGATTCAATTCTATCGATTAAATCATTCTTCAAAGTTGTCGATAGTGATGTTGTGAAGTTTGGTATTATTGCATTAACTACAGAGCCTTGTGGTATAATATTGTTTAAAGTCACAGGGCCGTCGCCTGATTCTAGATTGCCGACTCCACCATTTGCACCATCACCCACAACAGTACCGATCTTAGCCCATGCTCTATCCTCAGCATTCTCGGTTGCCGACGTCACTAAGGTTCCATTTAAAAATTTTCTAGTATCAGGTGATGTAAATTTTATCAATGCACCAACTTTCGCAAATTTCATATTTGATGTAGCAAAGTCTCCAATTACAAGAGGACCTCCACTAGTAAAAAAACCTGTGTTGGTATTTGTAGAAGTTGCAGTTGAACTCCATGTTGCTGACAATGTGCTTACATCTTTCGTACCGTATTTTTGATAATAAAATTGCCTCGCATATGCTTCTTTTAGTTTATCTTCTACAGAATTAGTAATCGTTGATTGTATGTCACTTCTATTGTTAAAATTGAATGTGAATTGTTGCAAGGATTCTTCTCTATATAAAATTCCGTCTTCTGCAAACACACTTACATTTGAATAAGCACCTGTTGGGTCAAGTATTTCTTTAGCCCGAGATATTCCCGACGCAGACCTGTTGACAGATCTTACCTTTACTATTTCTTGTGAAGCACTAAGAGGTACCACTTGATAGTCCTCCGCTGTGATCATTCTATTCTGTGAATAGTAAACTTGTGATGCCTTTTCACGGATTGTGTCATTGGATTCTGTAGCCGCGGCATTGTAAACACTTGCTTTAAGGCTCATGGTCATGTTGAGCGACTGCTGTGCTCCATTGGCATCAATGTAGGGGACCACCAACTGCACGTTTGACATATCGCCTGGCTGGATAGCATACTTGGCATTGTCACTTGTTCTATAGTATGTTCTAAAACTCCCCAAAGGTAGGTTAGCAAAATTGCCGTCTCCGAATACAAGATCGATTTCGTCATTGTTTTTTGTTACAATATTGTATAAGTTTCTTTCACTTTTGGATAATGAATTGTAAATTGCATTATTTCCTGAAAGCGAAGGTACCTTACTCCATCTTTCGGAAATTTGGCCAAACTGATCTAATTTATAAAGCCATACATCTGTTTCGTTTATGTTTTCAACATCTAATGGATAAACAAAATTTGTTACTGCGGTTTCAACCGAAAAATCCGTTTGTTGTAATGAACCTTGTTTGAATTGAAAGAAAAAGCCTGTATTGTTCGAACTGTCGCCTGCACCGTCGGACCTATAAGTGTATGTCAGGCCTGTGCCTGGTATTGGATCGGATTCATAGATGCTATCCGAGTCATTGATTGTGCTCGGAACAATTTCAAAAGTTCTCGATATACCACCAATACCTTTTGAAAATGTAAAAATCGGAATATCCAGTTGATTTGAACTTAGTGTGTATACTTCTGTTGATATACCACCAATAGTTCCTGATTCTCGTGGATTGCCAAAGAGTTGTCCGGACTGATTTGCCGCATTTAAAATTGCGGTGAACTGTTCTCTGTAATTACTGTTGGCACCATCATTCCAAACTATATTGGTATTTGCCAGGTTAGTTCCAGAGCTATCTGTAACATCTTGAGTGGTTGATATAGAATCTAATTTCAATAATCCTGTCGCAGGTTTGTTTCTAGTTGCATTGTAATTAATCAGCCTTGCTAAACGTAGAACCGAATTTCTTCTTTCTGCTGTTTCAAGAAAATTTTCCCTAGCATTCAAGTCTACTCGAAATGACAAGGCCTGCGAAATGTATGCAATGAGATCTATGAGAGCCACGTACTCTGAACTTTCTACAAAGTCATTGAAATCATCTGGATAGTTCTCCTTAAGGTACGCAACCATTGTTCTTCTTAGTGTTTCAAAATCATAAGATTTGAAATCTGCCTGCTGGAAAGACTGGTAGATCTTTCTCCAATCTTCTGCAACTAATAATCTGTTCTGTCTATCTGTAGTGGCCATACTGTTTGTATGGATATTTATATATTAGATTAAGTGCGTATATTAAGATAGGCGTAACAACGAATTTTCATCAAAGTTGAAACGTAACTTTTCGGTGATATTCAAGGGCACATATGTAATAGTGGCCTGTATGGATATTCCCCTATCGGCCTCAGAAACCAATATTTCTTCGGTTGCAATACGAGGATCTGCATTTAAATTTGCAGTCACATCCTCAATAATGGCATCTTTCAAATCTTTCGTAAATGGCTCAAAAATGGCATCATATATGATGGTGCCAAATTCGGGGTTCTCCACTCTTTCACCTTTACGCACACTAAGTCTATTAATTAGATCTTGCTTTGCCACTTCAAAGTCATATAATTTAAAATTTCTTTTGTCAGCTCGCGAGCTAAAACCTTTGAAGGTAATACTCCCATTTGACTGGCTCCCTGAGCCTCCTGATGATCCTGAACTTCCGTATGCCATATACTTTATTTACTCTATGCTATATCGTCCTTGTCTCTGCCTTTTGATGCTGTTCTATCATAAGGCTCGTGTGTGACAAATGCTCCGGTCACCCTATTGGTTTTGCTATCCATTACCGTGGTTTTTGCTTTTGTCTTTTCGTAGTTTGGTTTGCCATTCTTAATTGGCTCTTGTGCTATGATATCTTGCACTTTAATTGGTTTCAAGTCCACCTTATTATGGCTAGGTTCCAACCATCCTGGTCCCATGACAGATCGTGGTCCAACTGAATTAAGGTGAACCTCTTTGCTTGTTGCTAGATCTATTCTACCCTCAGCACTGTGAAACTGTATGCCCTTAGTGTGTGATGTTATGCCGTCTCTTGCAAAATGCCTCACAGAACCTTTTTGGGAGGCACCCAATATCCCTGACTCACCCATTACGTAAACAAATTTTTCAGCGTTCAGCACAACATTTTCTTCGGCAGTGAAATTAATTTTTTCTTTGGCGTGGAAATTTATATTTTTATCAGAGTGTAAATTGAAATCTCCCTCGGCCCTAATTGCAATTCCTCTATCTGAATAAATGTTGATCTTTCCATTTTTCTCCATTTCTATAAATGCCTTGCCTGAGCCATTGGCTAGATACACCACACCTTCTGTGTCATGCATTAATAATTGATGGCCAGATGCTGTTCTCAATCTTGTAAGTTGATTATTGCCGTCTACATCACCATCATCCATAACAAGTGTGTGACCAATCTTCCTGGTCACATAATCCTGTGCCCGTACGTCCTTTGTTCCAACAAACTGCTTTGTAGATTTGGTATCTTTCGGGCCAGGAGTACTGATCCCAAACACACTACTCGGAGTCTCCCTACGTGCCGAACTGGTTGTGGTTCCCCTCACTTCATCTGGCGAAAGTCCTTGCTGTGCAAGTATGTCTGCCAATGGGTGTATTGGCTTGTTGAATGTATCGTATTTCAAAGCCGGGTTCGAACCAGGATTTTGTCTATTGACTTCTCCGGCTGGCACATTTTTTGTTCCATAAGTTTTCTGTTTATCTGTACCACTACTAAACTGTCCTGCAGGGCCTCCTGAATCTTTATCCCATGTTTTCTCACTAGCGGCTATGCCTGGAACCATATGATTGGTTACAGGATCCTGTAGACAACCTATCCAGAACGCCTGCTCCAACTTGCCTTCTGCAAATATTACTAGTACCCTAGTGCCTATGTCGGGTGGCACTGCCCAAAAACCATAACTGTGTTGGCTGTGTTCATATTTTGTTGATCCAGGTACATTATATTTTACATCCTTGGCTCCGTAAAATGGGGAAAGATATTCGCAAGTAAATAAATTTCCGCTGATTGGATCTGCCGTTTTACTAAGTGCAGGAATATTGACCTGCAGTCTTCCCATTCGTAAAGGATCCACATTGTTTTTTACAATTGCTATGAATGGGCCCGGCTCGCCGCCTGCCCAGTCTTTAATTGTTCC
>CEVB01046066.1_pt1 | contig 31857 bp, 21 predicted proteins | sample 531381 | NCBI WGS metagenome assembly CEVB01 (sample SAMEA2622763, study PRJEB7988) | marine metagenome | biome: marine biome (ENVO:00000447); feature: surface water layer (ENVO:00002042); material: "saline water (ENVO:00002010), including plankton (ENVO:xxxxxxxx)" | depth 5 m | reverse complement strand
TTATATATTATATTATGGCAAAGAAAAAAGTAACAACTAAGGTTGAAGAGCCTGTAGTTGAAGAAACAGTGGTTGTTGAACAACCTAAGGTTGAAGCTCCTAAAACAAAAGCTGAACCAAAAGATAATTGGGAGATAAAAGATAGAGTTTATTATTTAAAAGGAAGAAAAAAACCTTTATCACACTCTATAAGATCCGCTAATTTATTTTGGTTTGATGAAGAAAAAGGATACGAAAGAGAAATAAAATACTGTCAAAACCAAAGCACTTGTTTTGTTGACGAAATGAAAGGTCAACAAAGATTAGAGCATATAGTTTTTAGAACTGGTAGTTTGTTTGTTCCTAAAGAAAAGGTTACGTTGCAAAAATTTTTATCTTTGTATCACCCTCATAATGGCCAATTGTTCTATGAATTTAAACCAGTTGAGTTAGCTAAAAGTCAATTAGATTGGTTAGAGTTTGAAGTTGAGGCACTTAAAATAGCTAAAGATTTAGATATAGATATGGCTGAAGCTATAATGAGAGCTGAGATTGGATCTGAGGTAAATAACTTAAGTTCTAAAGAATTAAGAAGAGATTTAATTCTTTTTGCTAGAAAAAATCCTAAGTTATTTATAGAATTAACAACAGATGAAAATGTTCAACTTAGAAACTTTGGTATTAAAGCTGTTGAGGCTGGTATATTAAGATTATCTAGCGATCAAAGATATTTTATGTGGGGATCAAATGATAGAAAGTTAATGACAGTACCTTTTGATGAACACCCATATTCAGCTTTAGCTTCATGGTTTAAAACTGATGAAGGTATGGAAATTTATTCTAATATAGAAAAAAGAATGAATTAACAATTTTAAACAATATTAATAGCCACTCATTTTGGGTGGCTATTTTTATTTAGGGGCTAACCTTCCGCTTTATTATGTAACTATAATATAGTAAAATATATTGTAAAAAATGGTAAATATAAATAGTGTATATCAAAAAGTATTAGCTTTAGCAAACAAAGAGCAAAGAGGTTATATAACCCCACAAGAATTTAATCTATATTCTGATAAAGCTCAGCTTGAAATATTTAATGATTACTTTCATAAGATTAAAATGACAGAGCGTAAACCTAAAAGTCAAATGGATTATGCTGATGAATTAGAAATGATAGAAGAAAAGTTACATCCTTTTCATGTAGATGAAACTGTAAATTATGATACTACTAATAATTATTTAACGTTACCTGCTAGTACTCATAAAATAATTAGTATAACTAGAAACAGTAATCAAGTAACTCAAGTAAACAAAACTCAAATAGCTTATACTCAAAACCAACCTTTATTAAAAGCTAATAAATCTAGATCTGTTTTTGTAAGAGAAGATTCTGGTGTAGTACATATATATCCAGAACCTACACAATCTGATTATAATTTTAACACGGTGGCTAGTTTAAATTTAACACCATCAACGTTAAATGATACAGAGCAATTTGAAGTAAGCTATTATAAAAAACCAGCGGCTCCTAACTGGACATACATAGTATTAAATAACAAAGCTATGTTTAATGCTAACGCTAGTGATTTACAAAACTTTGAGTTACACGGATCAGAAGAAGAACACTTAGTGTATAAAATATTAATGTTAGCAGGATTTACAATGAAACAACCTGACATACAACAGTCAGCTGCGGCAGGATTACAAATGACTAAACAAGAACAAAATAGTTAATTATGGGATTACTAGACGGAACAACACAAGCTCAATATTACGCATCAAGTAATAGTGGTAATTATGGTAATTATCAATTTGTTACTTTAGAAAACATAATAAATGCTTTTATGTATGTATATGTTGGAGAGGGTAAAATAATATCTAAAGCAAATAGAACTGATGTACAGTTTCATGCCATGCGTGCTATACAAGAGTTATCATACGATGTGCTTAAATCTTTTAAATCTCAAGAGATAGAAGTACCCAACACTTTGTCAATGATATTACCTCAAGATTACGTTAATTACATAAAGCTAGTTAGAATAGGTGAAGATGGTTTAGAAAGACCTTTGTATCCAGCTAATAGAACTTCAGATCCATTTGCTATATCTCAAGACAGTGATGGTAACTATCAGTTTACAGATACAGATAGTGATGAAGTAACTGATACTTTAACAGAGCAAATACCAAGTAATACGTCTACAAATTTTCAAAGTCAATCACCAATAAATTATCAAATGTATGATATAAATTATGCCTCTGATATAGAGATATCTGTAGAGGGTAGAAGATATGGTTTAGATCCAAGCCACGCTCAAATGAATGGTAGTTTTTTTATAGATAACTTAAGAGGGTTGATAAAATTTGGATCAGCATTAGCTGGCGTAACTGTAACACTTCATTATGTTAGTGATGGTTTAGGTACAGACTCAGAAATGATTGTACATAAGTTTTGTGAAGAAGCTTGTTACAAACATATAGCATACGGTATATTATCTACAAAATCTAATATACCAGAATATTTAGTACAAAGATACAAAAAAGAAAGATTTGCTGAAACTAGAAAAGCAAAAATAAGATTATCAAATATTAAGATAGAAGAATTTACTCAAGTACTTAGAGGTATGGGTAAACAAATTAAGTAATTATGCCGGAAATTAAAAGAACATTTACAGCCGGTAAAATGAACAAAGATCTCGATGAGAGATTAGTTCGTAACGGTGAATATAGAGACGCTTTAAATATACAAGTTAGAACTACTGATGGCGAAGGCACTGGCATTGGTGATGCTGGTACTGTTCAAAATATAAAAGGTAATAATAACTTTACACCTGAAATATATAAAACTATAGGTTATAACCAAAGTGTTGACGCGGAAGGTGAAAACAACACTAATATAACTAGATTTTTAGGTAGCGTAGCTGATGAAAAAAACGATAAGGCGTATTTTCTTGCGGCCGCTCCTTGGCCAATAATTACAAACAACGGGCTTGATATACCTATTGTAGACTTTGAATACTTACCACACGATGTTATTACTAACAATCAAATAGCTGACAGCGAATTAGTTTCTAATGATGAAGACTTTGACCCGCATAATAATGTAGATGATGCTATAACTCAAGGATCGTCTCCAAAAATATGGGTTGATAGTATAATAGAATTAGACGCGGTTAATGAATCAACTAATCCTATATTTATTGATAAGTATGCTGTAACAGGTAGATGGCACGATTGTATATCCGTTGCTGATGATGCTGTTCAACCACCTTCACCAGGTTTTACTCAAATAAACGTTATTGATGGCTCTTTATATAGAGTTGGTATGATTATGTATATTCAAAACAATGATGGTGAGCATTTATTATTTCGTAATGGTGAAAACAACAACGATGGTAATGGTGCAGAAATAGTAGATATACAAGGTAATACTTTAACACTATCTAAACCACAAGTATCTGACTTATATGATTTATATCTTAATAGTAGTTTAGATTGGAGTAGTGCGGTTAAGTTTGTAGCAGAAAGAGTTTTAGAGTTTGATTACTGGAAAATTGTAAGTAAAGGTAGTGTTAAACTAAACTTAATACCTAACGTAAATCTTATAAATGATTTATTATTTTGGACAGACGGAATAAATGAACCTAAAAAAATAAACATTACAAGATCTAAAAGAGGTACTAGTCTTAGTGGTTATAGCTCAAATCCTATGCACACTAAACTTTTTGTTAGTGATCCTAGTGATCAAACAGCTACTTATCCTGATGATTTAGTAGACGTAAGAGATTTAGAACCTTCACTTGTAGTAGAAGGTGGTGATGTATTAAAAGAAAATGTAACTGTTATTAGAGAAGCTCCTAAGTCTCCTCCTAGTTTATATATGAGGAATACTGATAGAACTTCTGAAATAAATTTCGTTGTTTCATATAACTTTACAGATGAAGAGCTAGTACCACCTTTACCAAATGTTGGTACTTTAAGGACTATAACAGATGACGTATTTTTAGGTATAGATATTAGGATAAATGACGTACTTACTTTTACTAACACTTTTTATGATCAAAACCCAATAATTATAAAAGCTGTTGTTACAGAAGTAAATGATAATACTATAACTGTACGAATAATGTTTTTAGATAATGATTACGATCAAGTAACTTTAGAACAGAATTTGTGGAATGTATTAATAGAGCAGAAGAAACCTTTGTTTGAAACTAAATTTGGTAGAGTTGCTTACAGATATAAATATGAAGACGGTGAGTATTCTACATATTCACCTTGGTCTGAATTAGCTTTTTTACCTGGACCGTTTTCGTATACACCTAGCCAAGGATTTAACAATGGTATGTCTAATAATTTAAGGTATTTAGTTGTTAAAGATTTTATACCTGATACTTCAATTAGACCACTTGATGTACAAGCTATTGATATACTTTGGAAAACAACTGATGATCAAAATGTTTATATAGTTAAAACTATAACTAGAGAAATAGATTCAGAGTGGGAGGATTATGTGGATCCAGATTTAATAGAAGGTGAGTTAGAAAATACGGGCGCTTTAGTTATTACTTCTGAAATGATACATAGAGTATTACCAACTAATCAATTATTTAGAGGTTATGACAATGTACCTAAAACTGCTGTAACACAAGAGATAACAGCTAACAGACTTGTTTATGGTAATTATACTCAAGGTTATGATATAAAGAAAGTAGTAGGTTTAAAACAGCTAGTAGTTAGTGATGAAATAAATTTCCCTAGAGCAGAAAAATCTGTAAAGTCATTAAGAAGCTACAAGTTCGGTATGGTGTTTGGCGATAGATATGGTAGAGAAACACCTGTTATTGCTAATGGTTATAAAGTAGTAGAAGGTGAACTAGTATCTGGTGATATTAGTGTTGAAAAAAGTTTAGCTCATTTTAGTAATAAGTTTAACGTTAAACAACAATGGGGATCTAATGGTAATTCTAGTCCATTAAACTGGATAGACTATGTTAAATATTACGTAAAAGAAACTAGCAATGAATATTATAATTTAGTACTAGACAGATGGTATGATGCGGGTGATGGTAATATATGGTTAGCTTTCCCTTCAGTTGATAGAAATAAAGTTGACGAACAAACTTATTTAATATTAAAAAATGAACATGGTAATCAAAACCCTGTGGCAGAAAGAGCTAGATATAAAATATTAGCTATAGCAAATGAAGCTCCTGATTTTGTGAAAACAGATCATAGAACAATGGGTAGGGTTCAAATAGATAGACAAGGTATATATGACGTAGAACAAGGAACACAAATAACTGATGGTGTTCCTGATGGATTAATTAGCACAAGAAAAATAAGAACTTCTGATGATAATTTTGGAGGCGTAGATTTATCAGAATCTAATGGACCTGGTATAACAACAACTGATTTTAAAGGCACTATAAAAGTAAGAATAGTTGGTACATACGTCCCAGATGGTGGAGACGCAAATAATCCTATAGAGGCGTTTAGTCCTTGGAGAACAGCGTCTAGAATTAAAGCAACTGGTTCTAGAAGAGGTTGTGATATTAGAGAGGTTTATTCAGCAGATGATGTAAATATGTTTACTAAAATACAAGCTGTACTTAGTAATCCAGCTGAGTTAGATGTTGATGACGTAGATCAAGGTGATGGTGATAACGCAGCTGATCAAATAAAATACTTCATGGAATTTAAAGATGAAGTTGTAGAAAACAAACCTCAGTTTGATGGTAGATTTTTTGTTAAGATATTAAAAGACGAAGTACTTAGTCAAGCTGTTTTAAATATATCAGCCGGCACAGGTAACTATCAAGTGCAAGATACTTACTCAATAGGTTATATAGCTAACTGGGATTCTAACCCAGCACAAGATTCACCTTTTTATGGAGCTGGACCTCAAGCTACTTTTGCTTGGCCAACTGACGCTAATGGTGAAGATGTTGCTGGTTTTACAGAAGCAAATATAGACTCATGGCCAAATGGCGTACCAAACTTTGGTATTGGTAATACTGATTCAACTGAATTATTTTGGGAGTGGTGGTCAGAGCAAGTTGAAGAAGGTAACGCGCCGAGTATATTTGTGGATCAAGTACCTTGCTACTCTGATTATGTTTATTTTCAAGAACTTGATTATGTTAATTTACCAGAAGATGTGCCACCAGGTGGATCGCTTGAAGGATCGATACTACAATTTTACGGTTCGGGACTTGGGCCACTTAATTATGCCGGTGCTGGTGGTAACTGGCAGCCAGCTGGTTTATCTATTGGTAGATGTACAGAACCAGATAATTTTGGTCAATTAACTTTATCTACTTGTACTAAAGACGGATCTGGTTTTAGAGCTGGAAAAGATAGTATATTTAAATCAATAATGCAAGAACCTGGTACTTTGTTTAGATTCCAAGGTGATCCAGATCAAACAGTGTATAGAGTTATACCAATGACTCAATTGTTTACAGGTAATACCCCTGAAAGTGATGTGTGGGATAGCTATACATATACTGATTTATTTTTGGAAAGTGGTATAAGTGGTGCAGAGCAAGCCCAAGCTTTTATGGACGATTATTTAGTACAAAATCCATCTTGTAATTCTATAGAGATAAATGATACAAATTATCCTGCGTCTTGGGTTCAATTTTTAGCAGAATACACTGTTACGGCACAAATGGGTCCTGTAGAAGGGCCTATATCAATAAGCGGGGCTGTTAACTTCCCGCTTAGTGGCGAACAAGTAGATGGAGATTATGATGCTTTGTATCCACAAAAAAGACATTCTATAATAACAAGATTTGGTAGAGTAGGTACAGATGGTGTTACAGATACTTCTCGTGGTGTAGATATTTCAAGATGGGATCCAAGAGGTGAAGTAAAACACACTGGACTCGAGGGATTCGTAATAGAGGTACTAGACGAAGTAAATGAAGGTGAATTATTAGAAGATACAGTAGCAACTAGTTCAGCTTGTTGGGAGACAGAACCAAAAGAAAACATTGATGTTGATATATACTACGAAGCTAGTAGAGGTATACCAATGTATTTAACAAAGAACAATATTAACGAATATGTAGATCCATCTTATAATATAGACAATGCTTGTTTATTTCATGTTGATAGAAGAACTTTAGCTAATGGTAGTGTACACCCTGTTAATTTTATTAACGCATATGTACAAAGAACACTTGGTGACGATTGTGTTCACATAGTTAAAAATACGCCAGATGGCGCAAAAGCTTTGACTACGCAAATAATAACTTTTACCGATGCTAGAGGCGTTTCAATAGGTGATGTTGTTGCTTTTCATCATATAGGATATCATAGTAATACTAATAAAAGATATGCTTTGATGACTAGATCAAAAGTATTAGATCATATGAAGCCTAGAGTTTATGGTAACGCGTTTGATAATATAGTTGACGTACCTGTACAGTCTGATAGATACGGACCTATAACAGGTGATAGTGTTAATCTTTTAACCGAAGAATTAAATCCTTATCGTATAACTTTTGATATTTCTGATTGGACTAATGGTGGTGGTGGTACAGTTTCGGACATGAATATAACAGAAGGTATGGAAGTTATAAGTGGCAACACTGATGTTGGCACTTTTGTTACAGATATACTTGTTACAGCTAATCAACAACAAGTTATAGTAATAGTTAATAAACCTGTTTTAGTAAAAGGTACTGGTAGATTTACTTTTATAGACGTTACCGGTTGGTTTAGAATAGAAAGAGATACTTGGAAATTTGATGTAGACTTAGGTTGGTTTAATTGCTACTCGTTTGGTAATGGCGTTGAGTCAGATAGAATTAGAGATGACTTTAATGCACCACAAATAGATAATGGTGTTAGAGTATCTTCTACGTTTTTAGAGTACAGAGAAGAGCATCTAAGCAGCAATCTGATACATTCATCTGAGATATTTAACTCTACATCTGGAATCAATGGTTTAAATCAGTTTAATATGGCTGAAAAAATAACTAAAAGTTTAAACCCAATATATGGTTCTATACAAAGATTAAAAACAAGGGATACTAATTTAGTTACATTTTGTGAAGATAAAGTTTTAAAAGTATTAGCAAGCAAAGATGCTTTATTCAATGCTGATGGAAACACAAATCTTACTGCTACGGATAGAGTATTAGGTACAGCAATACCATTTGTAGGTGATTATGGAATATCTAAAAATCCAGAGTCATTAGCAACTGATACATACAGATTATATTTTACAGATAAACAAAGAGGCGCTGTATTAAGATTATCTGGTGACGGATTAACACCTATATCTAACGTAGGTATGAAAACTTATTTTAGAGAGTTTTTACCTAAGTGTGATAATATAATAGGTACATATGATGTCGTTAATGGTGAATACAATGTAACACTCAGTATAAATGAAGTTGAGCAAGGTGAAACAGTATGTGCTTGTACTACCTGTTGTGGATGCGGTTGTAGCCAAGCTGTTAAACCTCAAACTATAACATTTAATGAAGGCGGCAAAGCGTGGGTTAGTTTTAAATCTTTTGTTTTTGCATGTGGCTCTTCTGTAAGTGGTAAATATTTTACAGCTCCACTTCCTTTTCATAGAGGTGATCAAGCTGGTGGTTCTGGCGCTACCGTTGAGGCGCAAAATCAAAATGGATCTCCACTTACTAAAATATGGATGCATCATGATGAAACCGTAAATAGAAATAACTTCTATGGAGCTGGGTTTCAATCTGAAATAGAAGTTACATTTAATGACATGCCTGATACAGTTAAATCGTTTAAGGCTATAAATTATGAAGGATCAAGAGCTAATATTGAACCGTTTACACAAACAGTTGGTTATGACGTTGAAAATCCACTAGGCACTGTTTATACAGATGGAAATTATTATAATCTATCAAATCAAAATGGATGGAAAGTAAATTCTTTTGATACTGATTTACAAAATGGTTTTGTACCTGAATTTATACAAAAAGAAAATAAGTGGTTTAATTTTATTCACGGTGAGGTAACTACTGTTAATAATTTAGATACAACAGCAATAACTGGTAACGTTGCTGCGTTTAATGTACAAGGTATAGGATTTATATTAGAAGATCCTACTGATACTCAAACTGAAGCAAACGTAGAAGTACAAGGAAACAATCCACAAAATGAAGAAGATTAAAAAATATGGCTAATTATACAACAACTAGATTTAAGGCTACAGAAACTATAGGTGATTCTATTTTTAATAAAAATATGATTACTGAAGCTAGTATAAATATTTTACCCGATAAAGGTTATGTTGTTACTGCTAGTGATTTTTCTATGTCATCTTTACCAAATGGTATATCAGCTGTTACTTTCACTGATACTAAGACAGCTGGTCAACCTGGTAATGAAGTTAAAGTGGTAGCTACTTTTGCAGATACTTTTGTTGTAGCTAAAAGAAATAAAATAGTTTTAGATTTTATTGGCGAAGCTAAAAAATGGAACGAGGAAACTAGTACAACCGTTAATACTAATATTGTTTTAATTGACGATAAAAATATAAATAAAAATGGTAGCGTAACAGTTACAGCTCAAACTAATTATACCGTTGATACGGTAAATAATGTTGGTACTGATGGTAACTTTGATGTTATTAATAATACTGTAACAGGTAATGTTGTAAGAGGTACATCAACCAAAATAGCTACGGTAGTGATAACGGCTGACACTGGTTATTACTTTACAAAAAAACCTGTAATGAAATTTTATAATGGATTTAATTATAACAATATAAAATCATTATCTAATTTAAGATTAAAATTATCTAGTTCTAGTAGAAATGCTAATAAAAGAGTTACTAGTTATACTTTTAATTTATTTTATAGAAATAGTTATAATGTAGACGCTATTAATCCTTTAAGTTTTTCTTTAGAATACAACGCTATATTAGAACCAGTTTCAGTAAAAGAAGTAATAAGCATAGAGTGTTCAGGAGATAGTATATCAGAAAGAGGTGATACTAAAAACATTTTAGTATATGGTAATGATGGCGCAGAGTTTGATCTTACTATAACTAAGAAGACAGATCCTACGGTATCTATATTAAATAATCCTAGTTCTTTATTAAATCCTAATGCGCCTGACACGGGTTTAGGCACTGTTGATGTTAATACACCTTTTGGTGTAGTTAAAGGTATTAATAAAAAAATAACTTCAAGAGGTAGAAAAAAATCAAATATATCTTATTGTGCTATAATTCAAGAGTTTCCAGCATATAATGAAGTAATAAGAACGACAGCCTTAGACATGGGTAGCGGATTAAGTGGTACCACTGCTATATTTGATAGTATAGCCGACGTTAAAGTAGGTGATAGATTATTTATGGACGCGATACCTACTAATACCATAGTTAAAGTCGCTCAAGTGCTAACATCAACAAGGTGCGAATTAGATACAACTGTTCAAGCTGCTGATGACGCAGTTGCTGTGTTTAGAAGACAAGAAAGTTATGATATAAACATATATCCAAAAGCTGGAACTACTTTAGGTTCTAGAATACCAATACAAATACCACATAAAACAATTAATCAATATAAAGATCCTGTTTTAAAATTAACAGCAACTACAGCTAATGCTAAAATAACAGCCCCAGCAGATGTTAGTATAACTGGTAGAGCTAATACTTCAGCTAGTAAACTTAGAGAAAGTTTAACAGCTACAGCAGCTAGTGGAACATCTGTAATATCTTATTATAAAGCTGGTAAAGATCGCGGAAGAAGAGACTTTTTTAGATTAACTTATACAGTAGCTTCTTCACACGCTGTTACTATTGATAATCAACCTGTTTTTTCTAATTTACTTTTACTTAACGCAGATGGTACTACAGCTAGTAATTGGACAAATTGTGTTACAGCTGATAACGGAGGTACTCAAATATTAATAGGTAATATAGTTAGCGGTGTTGTTTCCTCACCATCACACGTGTATACTTTGGCATTCGATGTTTTAATTAAGAAATTCGGCTCTGAAGATACCACCATGGTTTTAAATTTAGATAACTTAATAAGCACTTAAAATATGCCAGACGTAATATATCAATTTCCAAGAAATCAATATCCATCTTTACAAATAGGTGATATAGGATACTACGCCGCTATGGGTAATGCAACGGGTGGTTTTGAAGTAAACAATCCTAACGCTGAAGCACCATTAGTGCTTATGGGTCCTATAAAAGCTATAGATCATACAACATCATTGTCTAATGGTACGCTAACAACTACTATAACATTTGAAATGGATGATGAAACAGAGCAACCAACAGCTAATAATCAATATATATTTTTTGTAAAAAGTGATAGAGTTAGAACAGCATTTAACACGTTATCAGGTTCAACAAATGATGGCGCTGTTGGTATAAACGGTGTATCACCTGTAGGTTACTACGCTTCTGTTAAATATGTAAACAGTGACACATCTAAAGCGGAGATGTATGCGACTAGTTGTGAGGTAGCAGAAAGTAGTAAATAACTACTAAAAAATGTAACTATTATAATGATAAATATAAAATAAAATTATGTCAAAAAAAGATAATTCTCCATTTAATGTATTAGCAGACGGCTCTAATTATGGTGGTGCGCCACAGTATGGGCCTTTACCACAAGGAACGAATCCTGTTGGAGGCGGGCTTATGAATTTTTTAGATCAAGCCGCAACACCTTTAGGTATAGCCACATCTATAGGTTCAAGTATATTTGGTGCTATAAAAGCTAGAAAAGAAGAAAGAAGAGCTAAAAGAAAAATGAAGAAAGAGCAAAAGAAGATGAAGGAATTAGAAAATATTTATGCAAACATAGATACTAGTAATCCTTATCTTAATATGGAGAATACAATGGAAGACTTAACTGTTAATCAACAACAAGCAGATTTTCAAAGACAATCATTTCAACAGACTCAAGCCAATGTAATGGCTAATCTTAGAGGCGCTGCGGGTGGTAGTGGTATAGCTGGTTTAGCGCAAGCATTAGCTCAACAGGGGCAAATAGCAGCACAACAACAATCAGCTGATATAGGTAGGCAAGAAGCTCAGAACCAAATGGCTGAAAGACAAATGGCTGGGCAAATACAAAGCATGGAAAGACAAGGTGAGCTTATTTCAAGAAAGCAACAAACAGAACAAACTGGTACTTTATTAGGTATGGCACAACAAAGAACAGCAGCAGCTGCAGGTCAAGTAGCAGCGGCTAAACAAGCTAAGTTCGACGCTATATCAGGTGGTATAATGGGTGCAGCTAAAATGGTACCTGGATTTGGTGAAGGTTTACAAGGTGGTGGTATATTTGGAGAATCAGGAGCTGGTACGGGTGACGGAACAGATAGTGGTGGATTATTTACTGGTTACAAAGACGGTAAGTATTATATAGATGGTGTAGCACAATAATAATAAATAATATAATATGGCAGATAAAACATTAATATCAGGTGCGGCTCAGGTAGCAGCAACAAAAGGATCTGGAAACTTAGCGGCAGCGCAAGCGGGTACGCAAGTTGGCGCCTTCTTAGCTGACAATTTAGGTAAGATGATTCAAAAAAGAAACAATGAGTTTAATAAACTTATGGAAGCTGAGTTGGAAGCTGCTGGAGAGTTATCTCATGAAGATGCACAAAAGTTAATTAAAAGACTAAAAGGTAAAAGAGCTGGTTATGTAATGCTAAATAAACGTGGCATGGTTGCAGCAGAAAAAGAATTACTTGAGGATGCTAAAAAAATAAAAGACAAAAAAATTACTAAAACTAAGATAATAGAAAAAATAATAGATGACTGTGAAGACAAAACGCCTTGTGATTGTTTAGAGCAAGAAATTGAAGAAACAGAAGATGGATGGGAAATAGATCCAAGGACTAAATGGGCCATAGAAAATGCTCCAGATGAAGTAATGCATACACCAGAAGGTAAGCCATATATACTTTCGTATGATCAAGCTTGGAATAATGTTGATAAAGAAGGTAATGAATTAGAAAATCCTAGATTTACTGAATCTGCAGATGGTAAAACTAAAACATCTATACATGGACATGTCTATCCAAATACTCCAGAAGGACAAGCTATATACAGAGCGCATGCAGAATCCAATTGGCAATCAGAAGGAGGTCAAGCTCTTGATTTTACTAATGAAGAAACGCTAAAAGAAACTTGGTATAAATCTGCTACATATCAAGATCTTAAAGATAAAGATATAAAAGTTGTTGAGTCTTGGGCACAAGGTAACGAAAAGGTTAATATGACTAATATGGAATACGAAGGTCTAGTTAATTATTTATCGGTAGACAAAGAGAGTCAAACAAAAATAAGTACAGTAGTTCAAGCTGTCACAGAAGACGCTAACGCTTTTGTTGGAGGCGATACAACTAAGACATTTAATTATGATGCTACAAGAAATAATATTATGACTAACGTTATAAACGCTGATGGCGCAAACTTAAGATCACTAGCTAAAGATTCCATATGGGGTGGTACATCATGGGAGACTGACATGCAAGAAGCTTTAACAAATGGTACGTATCAAGACTTAGGTATAACACAAGAGCAGGCTGAAAATCTAGATCCAAATGGTGGTAATATAACAGCTGAAGATGCTAAAGTTATAACACAAGCTATCATGAAAGATGATGCTTTACTAAAAGAAACTTTAGGAGATTACTATACTAAGATCGCTGAAAATAATTACAATTTACAATCTAAAAAACCAAATGCTGATTTAAATCAAGGTGGTGGTGATACAGGTGATACTAGTGGAAGTGGTGATGTAAATCTAGAAGAATTTGAATAATATATTAATATGAGCACAGACAAAACTAAAACTCACTATACATTTAAAATTACTAAAGACGGTAAACAATATCAACTTAAAGTTAATCCTGAAAAGTTGAATCAGTTTTTTTTAAAATATCCAAACGCTATTCTTGTAAGTAGCCCACAAAACATGGTAGATGAGTTTAACAAAACTTCTAGTCCTATTGAAGAAAGAGGTAACAATCCAAACGTGTTTGATCCAGATAATCCTGACGCATCATTGAGTGTATATAGTGATATTAGTGAGTTTAGCGTAGAAGGAAATGAACCTACCACTATACAAAACGAACCAGAGCCAGCTCCATCCGATATAAGAAAAACTCAATTCCATGATAGTTCGCCTTGTTTTGTTTCTGGTACTTTGATAGATATGTTTGATGGTTCAACTAAAGAAATACAAGATATAAAAGAAGGTGATTTAGTAAAATCATTTAAAGATGGTGAGTACGTTTCTGGAAAAGTAACTAAAAAACTAATATACGAAATAAACGATATAATGCCTGTAGCGCTATTAGAAGGTATAACGGGTTCTATTTATCATCCAGTTTTAATTAATAATAAATGGATTGAACTTGGTGAGGCACCAATAGAAAAAGAACTAGACAATATGTTCATAGATACATATTACAATTTAGAAATAGATGGTGATAATAATAATAGCAATCACAATTATATTATAAACGGACATATAATGTCTGGGCTTGGCGATTGCGAACATTTAAATAATAAATTCAAAAGACAAAATATATACAAAGAAATTGTATAATTAATAACGGGTAACTAACGAAACAGTATGGGTAAAATATATAGACTATCTAATGGTGGCCTTGTCACTGTAATGGTAGATGATGAAACTAATTTTTTTAATATATTAAAGGAAAGAAATTTAACAGCTGAGCTGGTAAATGATCCTAATACAGAATATGATAATGTACCTTCATATAAAGTATCGCTTTCTTCAAATGATACACAAGAAGATCCTACTGTAGAAGTAGAACAAAAAACAACTTTAAATCAAGAAATATCTACAATCAACAAAGTCGTTGAAATAATTCCAAAAGAACAAGTAAAAGATTATGTAATAGGCGAGGGTTTAGATTTTGCTAAATCAACACCTAATGAAATACTAACATATCAAAATGCTAAAGATTATTTTAATCAAAGATCTGAAGTAATGTCATACTTTAATTCAGATGATTATAAAGAACTTGACACAATGGACAAAGTTGTAAATAACTCAATGACAAAAAATAGTGGTTATTTATCATTAGATATATATGGTCCTGTAAGCACTTGGGATGAAAATGCTACCATGCGTAATAAGGAAGTTAGAGATAAAATATTCGCTGGAACACACGGTTATAATCCATATGAAGATAAACTATACAAATTACAAGATCCAGTTGAGGTAGATCTTGGCGCTAAAACGTATGCCTTAAAGCAACAAACAAGTTATCAAACTTTTAATAGTTTCATGGAAAGTCTTGAGAACCCAAAAAAATATCCAGAATATGTAGATGAAACCGGTAAGGTAATAAGTATGGAGCCATCAACTAAAACAAGTGATATGTTTCCTGATAGTGGTATATCCGAAGACGCTGGTATGGTTGCTTATAATACACCACCTATTTTAGATGTAAATGCTTTAAGTAAATACGAAAAAGATTTTGTTGATACTTTTGGTCCAATTTATTATTCTTATGGATTTAATATGGAACAGGCTAAAGGCTTTCATTTAATTAAAAGTTGGGATCAACAAGCTGTTAAGGTAACCGCAATGAACGGTAAGTCAATAACTATAGATGTTGATGTTAAGGGTGATACCGCTAAAGAGCAATTAAAAATATTTATGGATTTTGTTAACGCAAATACTCATAGTAAAGGTGGTGAGGATATGCTAGGTGAAATGTTTTATGAAGAAACTAAACCTACAGAAGAACAAATACATAATATAGAGACAAATTTTACCGTTGCTAATGAGATAATAGACAAAATGAGAATAGCGTTTAATATGCCTGACGCTACAGATGCTGAAATAATAAATATATACAATGATTTTTCTAGATATAGAGAAAATGAAATTGGTGATATTACTAAACATAGCGATGCATATCATAGTGATCTTGATATTAGGTTTGAAGGATCAAACATTAACTGGTCTTTAGAGAAAGTTAAATATTTTCAAGATGCCTTGGCTAACGAATTAGGTGAAAACTATACTGATTTTATTAGTGAATATATTGGTGCTTTAAATCATATAGTAAGTTACGAAAAAGATTTTTATGAAGGTGAAAACGGGGTTATATTAGAAGCGTTTTTACAAGACAGCAAAGCTGTTAGTGAATTTGTTAAAGGTGAAGGGGTTTACATGAGCGATTTTTACAAAGATAAACCTAAAGAATTTTTTACTAAACACGCTATGGGGCAAACGCTTTGGAAGGAATTACTTGAATCAGAGTATTACAAAACTTGGCGTAAAAATTGGATAAAGCAAAATAAAAATAACTACGATCAAACTGTAGATATTAATTCTAAAAAGCTTTATAGATTTAATGAAACTATAGATATAATACAAAAGAACGCATCTGAGCACGTAGAATTTTTTTCTTCTAATGCTTTCGATAGATCTGAATTACAAGAAGTTGTATACAAGGACATGGTCTTAGATATAAAAAATGTTGAGAAAGAAATAGCCGAATCACTTGTTGAGATTGATTTTCTAACAGAAACTATGGACGATCTGTATTCAACACAGATAGCTATGGAAGAAGAATTAATATCTATGGGTATTAATCAATATGACGTTTTAGAAGATATAGCTGAAAAATATAACATAACAAGTCAAGAAGATTTTTTGTCTAATGAAAATGCAATGGCTGAGTTTAGAGAGTATGAAAAAAAATACTCTGATTTATATAATGAATATGAAATTTTAATAACTCAGACTATACCAGCTAATAATAAATTACTTTACGAAAAATACGATGTTATAGACACCAGCGCATGGAAAGCTGAAGAAATGAAATTGATGATGGATGTGTTAGGTAGAAACAGCGAGTGGGGAACTTACTATAGTACAATAGGTGGTATAGCTATTATGGAAACTGTAATAGGTGGTACCGCAGCGCTTGTTAGTTCTGTCACAGACGCATATCTTGAACTAGGTGAATACCACCCTGCTATGCAAATGGTTCTTGAAGATTTAAATAGTTGGGGTGATAGCTTAGGAACTGAGGTAAAGAAACGAGCAGAGTATGGTCGTAGTACGCTTGCTTTACCTACTCAATGGGGTGATATAACTGGCGTTTCATCAGCTATGGATTATTTAGTTACAAACACGCTTCAAACGGCGCCAATACTAATTTTAGCAAGCGCGTCAGGTGGTTATGCTTTACCAGTTATGGGTGTATACTCTGGTAGTCAGAAGTACGATAACATGAGAAGATCTAGAAATCTTTTTGAAGATACAGCCGGTATGTTTGGGCAAGATTTTACATTAGGTGAAATGTTATTAAACTCTGTTGTTACTGGTACAGCGGAAGGTTTAACTGAAAAAATAACCTTTGGTCAGTGGAGAAAGTTAGGTTATTTTGCTAATAATCCAGCGGCTAAGTTAGGTTTTGAAAAGGCTCTTCGTAAAAGTATCTATACTCCAAAAAAAATGGCTCAATTTGTAGCTTATAATGGTAAACAATTTACTGAAGAAGGTGTCTCTGAGATGATAGCAGATTTTTCTAGTAATACTATGGATGTGTGGACTGGTGTTGAAGGCGCTAATTACTGGGAAGGTATAGATGAGTCTTTCGTAAATGGTTTCTTTTTATCTACATTAATGCACATGCCTGCTATAGCTAATCAAGCTGTTATACAACCTTTTACTAAATCTGATACAAATCAAAGATTAGGAGAAATAGCTGAAAAATTAGCTGAGCTTAAATCGTACAAAGGTAAATCATACGAAGAGTTAACTGATAAAGAAAAAGAAGAAGTTGATAAGCAGGTTGCTGAATTAGGCTTGCAAGCAGAAGAGTTATTAACTAGAGAATTATTTAAGGTAGATTTACTTACCAATGAACAAAAACAAAGATTACTAGAAATAAATAGATTAGATTTAGAAGCTCGTAAATCATACGAGATAATAATGGCTGATAGAAGTATAAAATCTGAAGATAAAATAAAAAGATTAACTGAGATAGAACAAGGTATAGAATCAAGAAGAGGTGAAAAGGATAAAATACTAGCTACAGTTAATCCAGAAGCTGCTGAGAAAAAGTATAAAGAAAGCATGCAAAACATTAAAGATCAAGCTGATCTTGCTAACGAAATGGGTGGAGTTGAAGTAGAATTATACGAACAAACTGATGAGCAATTTCAAGAAGATCAATCTAAAGATGAACAAAATAAATCTGCTGATGAAGTAGCAGATATAACCGCAGAATCAGAGGCTACAATCGTTACGTTAACTGAGTCGATTGAAGAATCTGACAAAAATATAAAAGAATCTAAAGATAAAATTACTGAGACAAGAAAAGAAATAAAAGATATAAAGAACGATAAGAAAAAAAATGACAATCAGAAGCTGAAAGAAATTGATAAAAAGAAAAAAGAGATTGACAAGGAAAAGAAAAAAATAATAAACGAAAGTAAGAATAAAAAAGATGCTGAAAATTTAATAAGAGATAAAGGCGTACTACAAACAAACGTAAAAGTTGGGGCAAGTATTTTAAAAGATAATCCTTATGGTAGAATGAGACCTATATACGATAAAAACGGTAATCTTACTAAACTTAAACTATATGTCAATAAAGATAAGTCTATTGCTGATGGCATGTGGACTACAGGTGCTCATGAAATGATCCACGCTGTTTTTGCTAATACTATAAAATCAGATCCAGCCATGAGATTAAAACTTGGTGGAGCAATGGCCAAGATACTTAAAGGTAAAAATATAGAATTTAAAACAATGTCTGCTGCTGATATGTTTAATAAAAGGGTGGCTCAGTATAGTATCGATAAACAAGGTGAAGAAGCTTTAGCTATAGCTTCTGAAATGTTAATAAAAGGAGATATAATACTAAAAGAAAGTACGTTAGGTAAGTTAGGTAGTATATTTAGAAGATGGTCTATGGATAGATATGGTACGACTTTTAATTTTAATAACTCAAATGATATATTAAATTTTATAAAAGACTATCATTATTCTATTAAAAATAATAAACCAAGTAAAGCTATAGCAAAAATGTTAGCTAAAGGAGCTAATGGTAAAATGTTTGAAGGCGCTAAAACACCGCAAGATAGATCTAATTTAGACATGCATAGCGCTGTAGTTGGTAAATCTATAGAATCAGATCCTGATTTAAGACCGTTTTTTGATGATGTGGTTAAAGATAAAGGTGGGAAAGTTAAACATAGAAATCATGAAGATTTTAAAGCTTCCCCAGAATATATAGAAGGTTATGAAAAAATAGTTGATACTAATAAATTAAATGGTATAATACAAGCAGGCATGACAGAAAGAGGTTTACCTCCAGATGCGTTAAAAGATTTTACTAGAAAAGTTAAAGAAGAATTAGGTATAAGATACTTAAAAAATTATAATGTAGACAAAAACGACAGTTTATTCGGTTGGTTAACAGGTGTAGCAGGTGGACAAGGCCAATCAATAATATATAGAGCGAAAGGCGATGTGATGAATGAGTACAAAAAACAAGTACCTAAGACATCTATAGATAAACCTATAAGTGAGTCTGGCACAGTAGCTGACGTAATACAAGCGGAAAAAGATGTGTTAATAGATAAAATTGAAAACGCAGACATGTCACCTGAATTATTACAAGAGTCTGTTCAAGATGTTAATGACTTAATAATGGTAATGGATATGCTTGGTTTTTCAAATAATGTTAAGCAAGCTGTAAAAGATATTGTTAAAAGATCTAATATTAATTTGGATAACTTAACTTATAAAGGTGTAAGAGATTTATTACTATCTGTTCAAAGTAAAGCTACTACTGAAAAAAATGTTGTACCTACAGGACCTTTGTTTGAAATATTAAATGCTATATCAGCTGAGTTTGGAGTTGATCCCCTTAGAATATTAGCTAAACAAGATTTAAATGCTGAACAAAGAAAAGCAGCACAAGAATATATATATAATAAATCTACCAACGATGATGGTTCTTTTAATACAAGTTTGCTAGATATATTACCTGAAGGCCAAGACAGAGATGGTAGAGCCACTGGTGTTGCTAATACTAAATTAGGGGAGTTCTATACTAAAGGCGATAGACTTAAGGTAAGGGAAGGCGCTAAAAAAGGTTTAGGCCAAAAGTTCGCTCAAAATAAAAGAACTAACGTAACTAGAGAGCAGTTATTAGGTTTGTTTGGTATAAATACTGATGGTACTTTTCAACCTGGTACTAAAGCAGATGGAGCTATTAGAGAGCTAATAGTTCAAGTATCTCAATTAGCAGCTAATCAAGAAATAAGATTAGATGCTGTAGAAAATAGAGTAGAAGCAGCTAGTAATATAGCTAGATTAAAAGATGGCACTTCTTTAACTATGTACTCAAACCCTCCTAAAATTAATACTAAACAAAAAGTCGAGTTGGCAAAACAACTTTTCGATAAAAATTCAAATGTTTATGCTGAAAATATACCAACAATACGTATTCAAACATTAACGCACATTTTAAAGTATGGTGATGATATAAAAAAGCTACAAGAGAAAAGACAGAGAATTATATATTACGACGCTCCATCACCACTTAACCCGGATATAACAATGGGTGAACAGTTGAAACTTGATGTAGATGACTTCTTAAAACAGTATCCACAATATTACGATCAATTAAGAAATACAATGACTGGTGGAATAGGGATAAGTACTTTCTTTTCTGTAGAAAACTTTGAAAAAATGTTTCCTAGAGAAAAGTATGAACTTGGCGGATTATTTGCACAACAATCGCTTCCAAGAAATAGTTATACTTTTAAAAGCGATACAAAAACTGGTAAAAAAAGAAGATTTAATCCAAAGACTTTAAATAAAAAAGATGACTCTAAACAAAGGTTAGATATACTTTACAACTTTGCTAAAGCAATGGAGGGTTACGTAAAAACAAATAAAAATCCTAAACCAGGGAATATTTACTTATTCTCATTAATGGCATCTGATACTGTTAATAATCAGAATGGTGCTATAACTAGAATATTATCTCCATTTAGTTTTTATACTATAATGAAAAATGGTCAGCCAGATACAACTAATATAATGACAGAAGAGCACGCTGGTCCACAAAAGAGTATAATGGATATGTTAGTTAACGCAGCTAGAGTAGGTAAAGTTGATACAGTTTGGCCTATAGTTGAAGCTGTATTTGCACAAGGAACTTTATTAGATGTAATTGATAAAAGATTAAAAGACGTTAAAAATAGAGATGGTAAAAATCTTCAAGAAAATTTACCAGATATATTTTGGGATAGCATAGCAGAAAGAGTACTTGATGGTAAACTAGATGATCTACCACAAGGCTCTATAGCTATGGTTAGATATTTTGTGGCTGGTAAAGAGTTAAATATAGACATAATAAATACCATAAAATGGAAAAACGGTAAAACACTAGCCGAAATATTTGGGGTTAAAGTAGATGGTGAGATATCACCAACTATATTTCAAGCTCAATATGACTTAGTATTAGATTATTTATCAGGTAATATAACTAAAGAAAAATTAGCTGAAGCTGTTAATAAGTTAAACATAGAAGGTATAAACTATGTTGATGCTGTTAAAGAAGCACGCGATGTTAAAACAGGAGTACTTACATTGAATAACAATATGTACGATAGCTATAGTAAACCTGTTAAAGTTAGAGGTATGTCTACATTTGATTTTGATGACACGTTAGCTAGAACTAAATCAGGTGTTAGGTACACAATGCCAAATAATACTGGTGAGCCAGCGCCTGGCAGAAAAGTTATATTCTTAGCTGGTAGTGCTGGTAGCGGTAAATCAAATGTTGTTAAGCAGTTAGGTTTACAAGAAAAAGGTTTTAAAATAGTAAACCAAGATATAGCTTTAGAGTGGTTAACTAAAAATAGTGGACTACCTACAGATATGAGAGACTTTACACCTGAGCAAGCTAGTAAATGGGGAGAATTACAATGGGAGGCTAGAGATATAGCACAACGTAAAGCTATTAAATTTAGAGGTAGAGGAGATGGTGTTGTGGTAGATGGCACAGGGGCAAGTACTGTTTCTTTATTTACACAAGCTCAAAAATATAAAGACGCGGGATATGATGTTAAAATGTTGTTTGTAGAAAGTTCTTTAGATACAGCTTTAGCTAGAAATAAAGCTAGAAAAGAAAGATCGTTAAAAGATTTTATAGTTGAACGTAACTGGAAAGCTGTACAAAAAAATAAAAAAGCTTTTAAAGAAGAGTTTGGTAATAATTTTACAGAAGTAAATACTGATAACTTAAAACAAGGTGATGCTATGCCTAACAACGTTGTCGTAGCTATAGATAACTTTACTAGTGGTTACATAAAAGGTAGATTAACAGCAGAAGAATTTGCTAGCAAGGGTGGAGATTTATTAGATCAAGGCGCTTCATTTGATTTTTCTGAATTTAATAAAGTTGTAGATGGCACGCCAGGTCCTTTACTTGATAAAGCTAGAAACAGAGCTAAGAAGTTTGGTACAAAAGATATGTTTGTTTTAACGGCTAGACCTCAACAATCTGCTTTTGCTATACAACAGTTTTTAAAAGGACAAGGTTTAGATATACCAATAGAAAACATAACTGGTTTAGCTAATAGTTCTGGTAATGCTAAAGCACAGTGGATGTTAGATAAGTTTGCTGAAGGATATAACGACATGTACTTTGTAGACGATGCTCTACAAAATGTTGAAGCTGTAAAAGCCGTACTAGATCAATTAGATATTAAATCTAAAGTAGTTCAAGCTAAATTAAAAGATCAAGGTAAGTTAGTAGAACCAGGTAATAATACTATGTATAGCAAAGTAGTTAATCCTGATAACATTAATATAGATAAAGAGTTTAATAATATTCTTGAGGTTAAAAAAGGTGTTGATGCTAATAAAAGGTTTTCATCTGCAGAAGCTAGAAAAAGAGGGGCTAAATTTAGATTAAGACTTTACATACCACCATCAGCAGAAGACTTTAAAGGTTTATTATATTATTTCTTACCTAAAGGTAAAGAAGGTGAAAAGGCTTTAAAGTTTTTCGAAAAAACATTATTAAAACCTTTTGCAAGAGGTATTAGAGCTTGGAACTCGTACAAACAAAATATGGTTAACGAGTATAACGATTTAAGAAAAAAATTTCCAGATGTAACTAAAGTTTTAAATGATAGAGTACCTGGAACTAGTTTTACAAATGATACCGCTATAAGAGTTTATTTGTGGACAAAAGCAGGATTTGATATTCCAGGTATATCAAAAGCATTACAAAAAAGATTAGTAACTCACGTTAATGGAAACCCTAATTTAAAAGCGTTTGCTGATGGCTTATCAAAAGTTACTCGTAGAAAAGATGGTTATCTTCCGCCAAATAAAAATTGGATGATGGAAGCTATACCCACTGATTTAAGAAATCTTGTAGACAAAGTAGGTAGAAAAGAGTTTTTACAAGAGTGGATTAATAATAAAGAAGAAATATTTTCTCAAGAAAATATTAATAAAATAGAAGCCTTGTATGGCTCAGACTTTAAATCAGCTTTATTAGATATACTATTCCGTATGGAAAATGGTGGTAATAGAAAGCAAGGAAAAAGTAAATTAGTTAATAATCTTACTGATTGGATAAACGGGTCTATAGGTGCTATTATGTTCTTTAATATGAGATCTGCTTTATTACAAACACTATCAACTGTTAACTTTATAAACTGGAGTGATAACAATATGTTCAAAGCAGCAGCAGCATTTGCTAATCAAAAACAGTTTTGGCAAGACTTTGTAATGTTATTTAATTCACCAATGTTAAAACAAAGAAGAAAAGGTTTGCAAACAGATGTATCAGCAGCAGAATTAACAAAGTCATTTAAAGAAAGAGGGTATAGTCCAACTACAGTTATTAGTTATTTATTACAAAAAGGTTTTTTACCTACGCAAATAGCAGATAGTTTTGCTATTGCTTTTGGTGGCGCTAGTTTTTATAGAAATAGATATAACAAATATATTAAACAAGGTATGTCTGCTAAAGAAGCTCATGATAAAACTATGTTAGAGTTTCAAGAGATAGCTGAAGAAACTCAACAGTCATCAAGAGAAGATTTAGTATCACCACAACAAGCTGGACCATTAGGTAGGTTAATATTGGCTTTTCAAAATGTTACAATGCAGTATGGTAGGTTGACTAAGAAAGCCTTGTCTGATACTGTTAATGGTAGAGGTGATATGAAAACTAATGTGTCAAAGTTAATATACTATGGTATGGTGCAGAATGTAATATTCGCTGCACTACAGTCTGCTTTAGCATTTATAATGTGGGGCGACGATGAGGAAGAGATAAAAGATCAAACAACTAGAACAGCTAATAGTGTATTAGATTCTTTCTTACGTGGTACTGGAATATATGGAGCTATAGTTTCTACAATTAAAAATACTATAATACAATGGGATTTACAAAGCAATAAAGATTATGGTAAAGCTAGACCCGAAAAAATACTATTAGAAATAGTTAATATATCCCCGCCAATAGGTAGTAAGCTTAGAAAAGTAATGAACGCTTATTATGCTGAAGAATTTAATAGAGGTTTATCAGATGAGTTGGGATTAAGATTAGAAAATCCAACAATAAAAAAGTGGGCTAGTCTTGTAGAAGCTGCTACTAATATACCTTTAGCTAGATTACTTAATAAAGCTAATAACTTAGAAGAAGCGATAACTGGTAATCATGAACTGTGGAAAAGAATAGCTATGTTTGCTGGTTGGAGTATGTGGAATATAGGCGTTGAAGATGAAGAAGTAGTAGCTGCTAAAGAAAGTCTAGCTGAGAAAAAAGAAATTGAAAAAGAAAAAGAAAAGGAAGAAAAGAAAATAGAGAAAGAAAAAGAAAAAGAAGAAAAGAAAAAAGCAGAAGAAGAAGAGAAGAAAAGAAAAGGTATTAAAACTGTAAGATGTTCTGGTATAAGATCTAATGGTGAAAGATGTAAGTTAACAACTGAAACAGCTGAAAAGAAATATCTGTGCCCACATCACATGGAATTTACAGATGGTATGGACAGAGATGGCGATGGTATTAAAGAATATAGATGTACTTTTATTAAGAAAAACGGAGAACAGTGTAAGATGAAAGGTGAGTACGGAAAAGAAAAAAGATGTTATCATCATGTAGACAAGTAATTATACATGTAATTATATTAGAGAATCAATAAATTAAAAATATGATAAATTGGATAAATTCTTGGAAATCAAGTAACAAAAAAAATAAAATAGACTTTACTTTTAGATTTGGATGGTTAACAATATGGGAGATAAAATGGTGTGCCGCTTGTAAAAGCGAAGACACTTGTTGTAAAAATAAGTTTAGATTAATGTTACTAAACTTTGGATTTGAAATAGGACTATAATGTGTCCTTGTCCAATATGTACAACAGCTGCTATTGTTGGTTTAATAATATTTAAAGTAGCAGTAAAAAGAAAATAAAATGAAATGGATAGGTCAACACATATGGGATTTTATATCTAGATTTCGTTCTACAGTTTATATTGAAAACTTAGAAACGTCATCAGAAGAAAATGTACTTGTAGTTGACTCAGATGGTAAGGTAACAAAGAATACTACATTAGGTGGTAGTGATTTAACTATAACTAATGCTAGTGATAACAGAGTCGTCACATCTACTGGCGGCTCTGGATTAAATGCTGAATCTGGAGTTACATATGATGGTACAACTTTTGCAGTTGGAGGTCTTTCTTATATTGATGCTTCAGAATTACTAGCGGTATCTGGTAATGACGCTAGTAGTACACCTGCTTTACTTTTGCAAAACAATCATACAGGAGCCGTTGGCCCAGCGTTAAACTTTGCTAAAACCGCTAGTGGTGAAGATGATGATCAATTAGGTAAGATTAATTTTTCTGGAAAAGATGACGGTAATGCATCTCAGACATACGCTGAAATAGAGTGTTATATAGCTGACGCTTCCGCTGGCGCTGAAGAAGGTAAATTAATATTAAGTGTAGCTAGTCACGATGGGGAGATACAACCAGGATTAACTATAGCATCTGGTGATGCTGAAGATGAAGTAGATGTAACTATAGGTAATGGAGCAAACTCAGTTATAGATACAGCTGGTATTTTTAGAGGAAGTAATATAGGTACTATACAAGATACCTTTATACCAGTGTTGCCAATTGATTTTAACAATAGTAGTAGTTATAGGTTTTTAGCAAACGTAGGTGGAGACGGTCAATACATAACAGCTAGTGGTGCTAGTGTTTATTATTACGCTCAAAAAATAATACCAAAAGGATATACCGCAACTTCGTGTACAATATTTGGTATAGATAGTGATGCTAATAGCCAATTACGATGTTACCAAACTGATATACTTGGTACAGCCGCATCTCCTGTTGTAGGTGCTGTTACTATATCATCTGGAGCTTGGACTATGAATTTTACATCTAATATAGTTGGAGACGGTCAAAAGGCTTGTACTATTTATTTTGATCCTGGCGATACTGCTGATAGAATTTATGGAGGAAAAATAGAAATAACTAAAACAACATAATGGCAATATTTTATAAAAACATATCATCAATAGCAACTACTACTTTAATAACTAAAGGTAGTAGCAATAGTGGTGGTATACGTAAAATAACTATAGCTAATCATGATAACTCAGATCTTGTTATAGTAAAATTATATTTAGATGATGGTAGTACTACTTATACAATAACAGAAACTACAATACCACCTTTAGTAACACTTGTGTTAGAAGATAATTTAGGGTTTGACTCAAGTATATATAATTTAAAATTAGATACGAGTACTACAGCCGAAATAACCGTAATAGTAAAATAATGAGATTAGAAGTAATTAGATTTTCAAGTGGCGCTGATAGTACTAATGGTATACTATTGGAGGCTATAGAACAAGGTAATGATATAGATGGAATTTTTTTCCAAAAAAAGTTTTTAGCATATACATTAGAAGATGAACAAAGAGATACAAAAGTTTATGGCGAAACAAGAATACCAGACGGTACTTACAAACTGGGTCTCAGAAAAGTGGGTGGGTATCACGCAAGGTACACGAAAAGATTTCCGCACATACATGTGGGTATGCTTCATGTTCTTGATGTTCCTGGCTTTGAGTATATACTTATCCATTGTGGAAACACCGATGAGCATACCGCCGGTTGTTTGTTGGTAGGTGATTCACAAGAAAATAATCAAATAGTAAAAAATGGATTTATAGGTAAATCTACTCAAGCTTATAAAAGAATATATCCACGTATAGCAGAAGCTATAGAATGTGGAGAAAATGTAACAATAACATATAAAACTATATAATGAAAAAATTATTATTAATATTAGTTATATTACTAATATCGTGTGCTACACCAAAGAAATGTTGTGCACAAGAGTTTTTTAAATACTCTACTTTTTATACATCAATAACAACTAATACACCATTTACAGAAAGAGAAGATTATATAGCGGTTGATAAAGGTTATGAGGATGTAACGTGGGTCTCTCCTTACGACTACAATTTAACGTTAGGCCTGCGCAAAATAGCAAGATTCGATTATGAAACAAAACGTCAAACATGGTATACAGGTACTGAAAGAAATACTGCAGACAACGTTACTATTGGTAACGCTCCTGGTTGGGAGTACCTTTTTAATTATTCTTTTATACGGAATCGCGGTGACAAGTTTACTGAGCAAAATTTCTGGCTTAGATACCTTGGAAATAAATTCGTTGCGAAAGCGCAATACACAGATAATCAAAGAGTAAATTTAAAATACTCTTCTTTAGATTTTAGATTAAGATTAAATAAAGGTAATTGGGATTTAACTATTGGTTCTGTATTTAGAATACATCCAGTATATGGTATAAATCCGATAGAAGACTTCTGGACACCAGGTGAAAATACGTTTCAAGAATTAGCAGAAGACTTTGGTTATGCATCAGAGCAATGGGTACAGGGTTTTTATGTAGATCAAAACTGGTATGATGTTAGTAGCGGTGATTCTATATTAATAGCTACATCAAATGATGAGTTTTATAACTGGTGGTTTGGCGATGCTGTAGCAAGATTTAATGAACAAGAATTAGAGAAGTTAGGTTTACAAAAAGAGCTTAGTGCTGTAGTAGGTTTAGCTTATTATAAATATACACCAACAACGTGGATACACGGTTGGTTTAATTGTCTTCCATATCACTATGGATTAGATGACTACTCATATGATTATGAAGATAGCACTATAGAGTGGGATGCTGGTTTAATATTTGGAACTAAAGTAACAAGAAGCCTTGGTCTTTTCGTGGAAGGAACCCACATGAGATACTGGGGTAAAGAAATTTTTGAGGTAAAGTTTGGGTTTAACTATTTAATATTTTAATTATGAAGAAATACATTATAATTTTATTTGCGTTTATTAGCTCGTTTGCTAATGCGCAGCTTGACTTTCAAACACTGTGCTTAGAGTGTGCTGCACAAAACGGTTTTTATTGTGGAGATGATCCAGCTAACTGGACACAATACTCACCTAATGGTTGCGTGCCTAACGGGCAAGGTGGTTTGTTTTATCTTAACGATGGTTGGGAAGATTGCGTTGATGGTAGTGACGAAAACAATGCTGTTGCAACCACATTACTAGACTGTGCTCCTCCACCACCTCCACCGTGTGATACGGTTTACGTAGACGTACCAGTTTATATCTATGAAACTTTATTCCAAACAGATACTATATACCAAACAGAATATATCACTCAAATACTTTTTGATACTATAGTAGAAATTGAATATGAAACTATATTTGAAGAGATATTTGTTACAGATACTTTATATATGGAAGGAGCTTTAGATACTTTATTCGTAGATGTTATTGAGTATGTAGACGTATTTGTGTTTGATACAATAGTACAAATAGAAACTGAATACATAGAATTTTTTACTACGGATACTATAATAGAATATGTAGAAATAATAAATACAGAATATTTAGACTGTGAAACTGGATTACCTTGCACTTCAAATATTCCTGATTTACTAATAAAATCTATTAATAGTAATGTAATATATAATATTAATGGACAAGCTATAAAAGAACCCGAAGGATTATATATTCAAGATGGTAAAGTTAAATTTTTAATACGATAAACAATGGCGTTTAAAAGAAAACCTTTCTCTGGTTTTGGTAATAAAATAAAAACCGCAAGAGCGAAAAGATTAACAAGGAAATTTGTTGGATCAACTACTGTTGATGGTCCTGATACCTATAATATTTCTGAAAAAAAATATCTTAAAGCAGAAAAAAAAATGATGAAAGCTGATAAGCTTTTAAAAAAAGCTGGGTATGGGCTTGAGTATAGAGAAGGAGCTTTAGGCGCTGAGGGTTATCAAACAGCTATGGATTGGGCTAGTAAAAATAAAAAAAGAAAATAATGGCTAAAGAATTATCAGAAGAAAGTAAATTTCAAATTAGCGTTAAGACATTAATAACTATTGTTGTTGGTGTTGCTACTATTATATCAGCTTACTTTGGTTTAATGGCTAGTATAAATTCTAAGTTTGCAGAACTAGAAGATAAAGTAGAAAAAGCCTTAGAGCTACCCAAACCAGGGACAGGTACTTATACTATAGATATGGGTGATCCAGCTGCTAGTAATACATGGCCGCCAACACGTATGGAGTTTAACATGAAAGATCAAATGGCCCGTAACCAAATTGATGCATTAGTAAAGGAGATAGATGAGATGAAAGAAGAGATAAAACTATTAAGAAAATGATTAGAAGAATAGATATATCTAACTATTTGTATTTACTAATAATGTTGTTCATGTTTTTATGTGGTACAGCATTTGGTCAAGACTTTGTTACAGCTGATAATTTTAAAAACAAAATAGCTAAAGACGTTGTTGTCGTTGAATTTTGGGCTGACTGGAATAAGATGAATCAGTTTAATGAATTAAATAAATTAAAAGGATGTAATGTATATCGAATCGATATCATGTCATATATGGACATCCAGATGAATTATAATGTCACGGCTATACCTACTGTTATTATATTTGATAATGGTATAGAAAAAGAAAGGTTTAATGCTAATGTAATGTTCAAGCTTGACGCCGACAGAAAAACAGTGCAGCACTCAGTTGATACTATAACACTTAACAAATTTCAATAATTATGGCTTACGTACAAAAAAATAATCCTATACCTATTACCGGCTGTGGTAGACGTAGATCAGAACAAATGAATAATCCATTTAAAAAGGTAGACATAAAGGCTTTAAAAAAGGTTTCTAAAGAATTAAAGAAAGCTAGTAAAACACACGCTGGTCAAGCAGAAAAAATAGCTTCTGCATTAACAATGAAAAGCCCTATGAACAAAGGTATAAGTGGGCCTTGCAAAGCTGCTGCTAAAAAGAAATTTAAAGTATGGCCTAGTGCTTATGCTTCAGGTTGGGGCGTAAGATGTACTAAAGCTGGTGGACCTGGTAGTATGGGTAAAAGTAAAAAGTAATGGCTAAAAAAACTTCTAAGTCTATTACATGGCACGACTCAGACGCTCCTGACGCTAAAGGTAAATTTAGAGATTTATCAGCATCAGCGTTAGCTTCATGGTTAATTAAAACTAGAGATGGTAATCTTAAAAAAATTATAGGTAGTTTAAATCAACAATACGTTTTCAACAGGGGTAAAAAACCTGCTTATGCTCGTAAGATGAAAACGGTTATGAATATAGTTAGAAAAAGATTAGGTAAAAAAGAGGACTCACCATTAAAAAGGAAAGACCCTTTAGTTGGTACTGGTAAAAAACCTAAAGGTAGTGGTAGAAGATTATATACTGATGAAAACCCTAAAGATACAGTAGGTATTAAGTTTGCAACAGTAGCTGATGCTAGAAAAACAATTGCTAAGGTTATGAATATAAATAAACCTTATGCTAGAAAAGTACAGATATTAACTGTACTAGAGCAGAGAGCTAAGGTAATGGGTAAAATGGAACAAGCTAGATTAGCTAAATCAGCTAAAGCTACATTAAAAAAACAAAATAATGCTTAAAGATTTTAATATAGATAAATTTAAAAAAAATAAACCTCCATCTGATAATTCATTTGACACGATGCAAGAGATTAAGCAGTTGCAAAAAATTAATATGGATAAAAGTTTTGTTAAAAAATTTGATGATGGCAAAAAAGTTTTTACTAATGTAGTTGGTAAAGATCCATTAATAAGTAAATTAATAGATCAGTCGACTCCTCATATAATGAGTTTAAAAAAATATTTTAATAGACCTAGACCAGCTGTATTAGCTCGTAAATTAAAATTAAAACTACATGATATAAAACTAAAGTCTATGGATACACCGGCTTACCCTTCTGGTCATGCTACTCAGGCTACATTATTACAATTAGCTTTATCTGATAAGTATCCTAATAAAAAAAAAGAACTTAAAGCCCTTGCAGAAAACATAATTAAAAGTAGACATTTGGCTCATACTCATTATAAGTCAGATAGTGATATGGGTAGAAAATTAGGCGAAGCAATGTATCAACATATAAAAAATAAATTATAATGGCGTTTAAAATGAAAGGATTTTCTGGATTTGTAGATGACTCACCAATGAATTGTTGGAAGGGTTATGAGCGCGTACCTGGTACAGCTAAAGGCTCAAAAGGTAGTTGTCGTAAACCATCGCCAATTAAAAAACAAAAAGGTGGTGGTACAACTAAAACCTGTTTACCAGCTGCTAAAATACGTAGCTTAAGTAAAGAAAAAAGACAACAATTAGTTAGCTCTAAACGATCAGCTGGAGCTCAAGGTAAATATAAAAGATCATCTAAAACAAATGTTAAAGGCGCTC
>CEVB01013648.1_pt1 | contig 31876 bp, 30 predicted proteins | sample 531381 | NCBI WGS metagenome assembly CEVB01 (sample SAMEA2622763, study PRJEB7988) | marine metagenome | biome: marine biome (ENVO:00000447); feature: surface water layer (ENVO:00002042); material: "saline water (ENVO:00002010), including plankton (ENVO:xxxxxxxx)" | depth 5 m | reverse complement strand
GATCAGTGAAGCCCTCTAACATTGAGCCATTTGTGGCCATACTCATTGAATCATCAAAATGTTGGTTAATTTGACCTTTTGTATATCCAGCTAGAGACTCCTGTGTGTTTCCTGATATCTGCAAACCTCCTGGGTTGGGAGACACTTGAAACGCAAATGAAGCATTCATGAGCATTCGATCATTTACATCCATGCTATAGTCGTAAGACTGAAGTTTTGCGTCTTCAATTTTGTAGGTAAGAAACTTGCCGCTTGCTTCTAGGGTTAAGTCTAAACTATAACCAGACTCAGAATTAACGATTCCGCTTAAAAACCCTGATTCGAAACCTGAAACCAAAGAGGAAACGCTGAGAGAGCCGACAGCAGGAAGTAGCATTTTTCTTTCGTAAACATAATCGCTTCCTAAGCCATAGGCTGCGTTGCGGCTTACCCCTATATCTAGCTGAACGGACTGCAAAAGATGCCCCTCGCCCAAGGGTTGCCCTCCCACCTGTAAATTTTGAAGGGTTACGGCGCTGCCAGTTTCAGCAGGATTCGTAATTACTGGAGCGGAAGCAAATTCCTGAATACCAGATAGAGTCAGTTCACCCACCTGATTTGCGTTGCCGCTTGCAAGATTAATAGCTGGCGAACCAACCTTTGTTCCTGTTATGTTCTCATACTGCATATTGGAACCAACAAATTGAGCCTCTACGACAGGAAGCGCTCCAACAGCATATGAAAGAGAGTAGTTTGTTAAAAAACAATTGCCAACTGAAGCGCATTCATAACCACTAAAGTTAAGGCTATCTCCAGCCGAAAAGCCAGATAAGGCATTGTAGCCCTCCTCTGGTCTGGTAAAAATATAAAAATTCCTAGAAGCGTTCTCAAGACCCGAAAACGCTGCTTGGGAAACAATAGTGTCCGTGGGGCCACTATTTAAATCCGCTAGATTTACCAAGCCCTCATTGAAGAATGGGTAACTCGGAATATAACTAAGAGACAAACCTACATCGGGTTGTCTGTTTAGAGAATCTACAGAATAATGACTAGACCCCAATTGTTTGGCCGTATTACGATCAAGAGAGACATTAAATGATGAACCTTGAATAACAGACATTATTGATCCTGTCGTCACGCCAATATAAAAAGCATCCGTGGACGCAAGTTGTTCACAGGCGATAAAACAATTGTTACTTCTAAAAGCGTTGATGGCCATTTTATGTTCCTGTTGGGATTACGCCAAGAGGATCTTCTATAAGAGTTGCTCTGAGCGTGTGAGAATTGTAAGAATTCCACTCATGTGTCCATTCTGGGCAATAATAAACCTTGGGGCGGTTGTATACTGAGGGAATTTGATGCTCAAACCTACGATATGCGGCTTTATTCTCTAAAAAGAAAAGCATAGATTTAAGCTGTTGGTCTGTAATGTTTGTAAAAGTATAATCTATGTTGAATGTTGATATGTTGTCGTTGGATTTTATTCTTTGAACAAAAGAATTTGTGAATTCTAATTTATCTACTTTGATTTTAACATCATTCTGAGTTCCAATATCTGGCTCAAAAAAGAACTCCTTAGTCCATAGAGGATTGTTTCCAGTAGGGCTATTGTCTTCTGATGAAGTGTGATCTCCGCTACAATAGTAAAAGTTATCCAGCTTATTTCCATTGGTTGTCCCATTGGGGTTTCTTCCTGTATATATTACATCATACTTTTGATAAGTTGTAGAAGGAGTCCAGCCCCTAAATGGAACATTGGCAAAATTACCACCAGACCAATTCAACAAGGTGGGAGCGTGATCTACACTAATTTTAGCAGCTACTTCAAAGTGTTGATTATTAATAAAATTAATTGCATAATTATCGCAAAAACCAGAAACAGTTTTGTAAATACCAGAATTGTCGGGGGTAAATTCTAAAGGATTTTGTCCAGATTTACTTTCAAAAAATGTAGCCAGTCTTCTGGCTCCACTTTCGTTAGTATCATATCTAACCGAAAACTCACAAGTTAAACTATTAAGCGATAAAGGTATTATATTATTATAAAAATCATCGGTAGGATATTGATGATTAGCCCCCTTAAAATCCACCTTAGATCCATAAACAGGAGTAAAGTCCATTCCCGACAATTCAGGGGTAACGGATATACCTGAGATGTTTGAATCTCTATTATAGAATAAACTTTCGCTCATTGATGACCTATATAGCTAAGAGTTAAACGTAATGTCCCATCAGCAGAAGAGGTTAAATTTTCTCCCACCAGAGATGCGTTAGGAATAGTAAGGGATTGAATCTCGGTTCCATCTCTACCATTAATACCAAATGTAACAGTTCGATCATCTTTCCCATTTTCAAAAAAACTATATCCGCTTTCCATAAAAACGTCATCCACCTCCAACTGAACGCTGGCGGTATATTGAATTGGAGAAATATGTTTTACTTCTACTGGATCTTGAGATCCTATTGTGTAATAAGGAATCTTGTTGGATGTTAGTGAATAATCAAAACCTATAACTCTATTGCTGGTAGTTTTATCACAGGTAGCGGTTATTGAGCCTTGACTTGGTATGAAAATGTCTGTGGTCTGCTCTCCACTTGCATTAATTCCGCTTCTCATTTCATCATAGACAGAGAAACTAGCATTAACAGTAGGTATTGTTCCTACTGCACAATTAACTGAGTAAGAAGTAAGGTATCCACTAAAAAATCCGTATGATGTATTATTATCATAATTAAAACTCCCCTTCATTACGTTGTCTCCCGTAAAATCCAATATCGGATCGTCGTAAATTAGATCACGCGAAAAAGAAACACCTTGCTGGCTTGGGCCGCCTACTGTGGTTAGTCCGTTTTTATATCCAAGAGGATTTGTTACATTGGCGCTATTTTGATAAGATATTTCTAAAGACTTAACCCCAGACAACTCTCTAGCTGATGGGCTTCCTCCCTCAAATCCAGAAATAAAAAAATGAGATTCGTAATTTAGCTTTGATCCATACATTACGCCCTAGCCTGTCTTAATGATCCACCTAATCTTTTTTCTTCGTCAATAACCTGTCTAACAACGTCTCTGATCCTTACCGCCAAGGCTTGTTGATCTTCATCTACATTGCCATCTTGGTTTGTTGAGCCATCAGAATTAACAGTAATATTAATAACGCTTTCACCGCCGTTTTCAGAAACATCAATAAGCTCGTCCAACCTTTCGACAACATCGCGATTATTCCCCCCTGCCCCAGAGTTTAAAGCTGCAAGGTTTCCTCTACCCACTCGCTCAGTAGCTGCGGCATTCATGACAAATTCACCACCAGACAACATAGTCGGCACAGTGTCTACTCCAGCCGCATAAGGAACCTCACCACCTGTAGCCCTTTTATCAATTCCTGGGATACTTAACCTCTGCCCAAAACGCTGGCCCGCATCATAAGACCTCGACCAAAAATTAAAAAGCCTGTTGTTGCTCTCACCCATTCTAGTGAAAATGTTGCCCAAGCCTCCACTCGACGCGCCACCTGCTCCACTAAGCTCGCTCGGATCTACAGGAATAGCTTTAAGAACTCCTGTTTGATTTGGATTTGGTTTTGGTGTTCCCAAGCCCTTTGTTGCGAAGCCAATTCCTGCTGTGACCACGGCTGCTACAATAGCTCTCCGCAAAGCTTTCTTTTGTTCTTCTGCTCTTCTTTCTAGCTCTCTTTCATATTCATCTTGTCTCTTCCATAAACCAAAAGCATCTTCTTTTGATTTTTGTTCTTCTCGGGAAGCTACAGTGTTTGCTATTCCGTATTGGGTAAGTCTAACACTTTGAGGTTCTAGATTTACAGAGGCAAAGTTGGCTCCGCTTCGAATTACATCCTGCGCTCCTGTTGTTCTGCTTTGAGTTGCAAAGCGCATTAAGTTATCCTTACCCACAATTGACTCTTGCCCGTATGTTCCTGGGGTGAATAATCCACCTACAGCCATTGTTTGGATAGCTCCCCTGTTAAGCGCTGACATGAAATCGACACCATATTTTGATACAGCGTCCCTACGCATCACAAACTCGCCCCCTGTGAGCATAGTCGGAATATCATCTCTTACTCCCGAACCACCAGTTATCATCCCTCCACTATTAGCCGCCCCAAACAGCGATCCAATCCCAGAGGTTAAATTGCTCATCGCGGCTCTCATATTTGCTCGCGCCATATCTAAAAAGAAATCTGCCGCAGCCATTCTAAGAGTTTCTCCTAAATTTTTTCCTTTAGCAATCGCATCGACTAGTCCATCTGAAATTTTATTAGTGAAAGACTTAGCCGCCGTAACTAGTTCTGTGGTTAAGTTGTTTTGAATTTCTTGTTTACTAAAAACAAAAGCATCTTCCATCTTCGCAGCAATAGTTTCGTTGACATCGGCTCGCTCTTTTTCTATCTCAAGAAGCCTTCTCTCTGCCGCTTCTAACTGCTCTACATTAAGAGTTCCATTTCTTTGAGCCTCCGCTATCTCTTGTCTTATTCTCTCCTCTTCTATTAACATGGGAAGAGTTCTTTCAATTTGCCTACTTTCGGATCTTGTTCTAGCCAAAAACATTTGATCCTTCGCTTCTTTAAGTCGAGTGTCTCCTGTAATTTTAGCCAAAGCCAAAGCTCCTTCTGGAGTGCCTTCTAAGCGTCTACTCTTATCAGTATCTAACTGTGTAATTATCTCCCCTCTAAGGTCTCTAGTTGTTAATAAATTTACTTTTAATTGCTCTGCCTGTGAGCTTAAGCTCTTTGTAAACTCACCAAGAAGTTGCAGGTATGATTTAAATTTTCCAACATTGTCTTTTCTCCTCTTTAAAAGCAATTTTTCCTGATCTGCTTCTACCTGCGCCAAACCAGCCCTTCCAACTCCCTGTTCTCCCACCACAATAGCTTTTTCTACTAAATCTCTATCTTTTTCATCAAGCTTATTTTCGCCTACAACACCTTTAACCCTCCTGACTCCTATTTGTTTATTTGTTTTTTCATCAAAAATTTTCTCCAAGGTGGGGATCTCACCAAAGTCTACTTCCTCGCCACTCAACAGTCTTCTCAATTTAGCTATTCCCTTTCCTAGTGCCTCTATTCCACCCTCATCAACTAATTTGTTTATCTCCTTAATGCTTTCCGCAGTAAGCGTTCCGCTTTCTTCTAGTTCGTCTACTTCATCCCTAAACTTTCTTATTGCTGTAGCCTCGGCCTCCTCTACGCCTAAGTCTGCAAGGGCTTTTTCAAATCCTAATTTTTGAGCAGCCTTGGATTCTTCGCTAGCACCAAATTGTGTATCTACGGCATTAAGGGCAAACTGTAAAGCTTGCCTTCTTGCCTCAAAACCAAGATCCTCAATTCCCTCATCCCTAGAGCGTTCAGTTGCCCTATCTCTTTTGCGGTTTTCTAGTTCTTGGTTTATTTCAAACTCTATTTTCTTTTGTTGTTGACTTATAGTTAAAACTTTTTTCTTTGCATCAAATTCTTTAGTTATTAATTGACCCCTCTTAGTCATTCTTTCCAACGAAGCATTAATAATATCCGCATCATCTGAATCTATAGAAGCTATACTCCTTGCAATGCTTAATCGGTTTTGTTCTGAGGTTATTTGTTCTAAAGTTAGACCATTGATGTTGTCTTCTATAATTTGAAGTGACTGTTTATTTGTTACTAAATTTTTTATTTTATCTACTTGTGCATCTATAAGCTTTGACTGTTCGCCCTGCTCCTGTTTCCTTAGGGCATCTCGCTGTAATCTTTGTTCATCTAAGAAAAGCTGTTCCTCACTCGTTTGCTTATTAGCCTTCCTTGCTGCTATTTGCAATTCTACATCGCTAGCAATTTGTGATTCTATTCTGGAGATTTCTAGTGCGGTTTTAAGTCTATCTTTAGCAATACTAGATCTGATTTGATCTATTTTTTGGTCTTTTTGAACCCTATCTTGGCCGAATCCACTTCTAAATCTTTGTTCTGCTCCAGCGATTACAACGTCAGGATTAACATTCTCTTCTAGAGCACGTTCTCTGAGTTGCTTTTCTAATCCAAAACGAAGACTTGTCGCTCTCGACCCAGGAGCAACTCCTGCGGATTTTGCCTTATCTTCAAGAGCTATCAGTTCTATAAATTTGTCCTGATCTTCTGCGGAGAGTCCAGTCGTAACTCTGTTTATGGTTTCTTGTGCATTAACTTGCTCCCTGAGAGCCTTCATTTCTGCCATGAAGGGATCAATATCCTCTTTAGGATCTAGTTTGTCTTTTCCTCCTCCCCTCGCAGCCAGTCTGTCTATAGCCGCTTGCATCGCCTCTTCCGAAACACCTTGTTGTGCCGTCATTTCGATGGAAGAGGTAATGTCTTTCCATATTTGAGAATCCCTACCTCCTTTAATTGCTCCACCAATTCCTTTCCACCACGCCGATCTCGCGTCTTTCTGTGTCGCCACAAACTCTTTTGCTCTTTCAGACGCGCCTTCTTTTATATCTTCTTTTAACTCGGGGGGAATTTTTAAAGAATTAAGCTCTCTAGCTGTATTTTTAGTGGCTAATGCTAAGTCTTCAGCATTTTTTGCTACTGTGGCATTGGCTCCACTGCTTTCATCTGTATATTTCTTAAAAGCAATCAGTGCAGTAGCGGCAAGACCAACTGGACCCAGAAAACGGAGCATTACTCCCGCTCCCTTTGTTAAAGCTCCACCTAACACCTTCATTCCCCCCATGAGTGGTCGCGCTGATGTTCCAGCCATTTTAAAACCTGGGCCAGTTAACGAAGACGCTGGAACCATCCTCCCAGGAGTTGACTTAAACATAGACATTCCGCTTCCCATCAGTCTTGATCCGAACCCTGCGACTTTGCCCGCCGTTCCCTTAGCTGCTCCAAATGATAGAACTTTTCCTAATCCCCCCAGAACACCTCCTAAACCCCCAGGCATCATCATGGCAACACTAGCTGCAATAACTGCCCCATTTAATATTTTCATTGAAGCCGCAACCTTCTCATTCTCCCCAGTTAAACCTCCCAACATTCCACTAGCCATTTGTATGACAGTAGTAAACAATAGAAGTTTTCCAACCGCATCACTCATGCCCCCTTTGAAACCTTCCATGTCGCCACCTGCTCCTGTTGGAGCTTTAGCAAAATTAGGAACCGCACCCGTAGGCTCATCTCTAGTATTGGTAACTGCAAGACCTAATGGGTTTCTTGCATTTCTAAGGCCAGCATCTTGGTTAATTCTTATCTGATTAATTGGAAGCCCCGCACCTCTTTCTCTTTCGATAGCCATATCGAGAGGGCTTATTGCAAAGTTAGGAATATATCCTGAAGCTGCGGTTTTACCACCGCGCTGTTTTCTTAGCTGTGAGAGTGTAGGAAATCCTGCTTTAGTAGCTTGTGTCGAAATATACTGTTTATCACCCCTCAAGGCTTTAGAGATAATTGTTTGCACAGCTTCATTTGTAGCTGTTCTCTTTGCGTCAGCCCTAAACATTCTTCCTTTTGATCCAACAAATTGCCATGTATCCATGAACTGCTTACTTGCGGGACCAGTCTCCTCAAAATCAAACGGAGTTTGTTCTGTGGTATGGTTTTTAAATTCGTCAATAGCTTTAGCGCCTTTTGTTACAACCCTTATAGCTGCTTCAAAAATACCACCTTCAACTGCACTCGGAAAGAGGTTAACTCCCCCACTCGACTTGGATACCTTAGTAACCGCATTTGAAAGTTTTGTTGCCTCATCATTACTAAATGTGGAACCTATCAGCTTGTGGCCATATTGAGCTAAAGGATTAGCAAAAAGTTGAGCTATTAAATTTCTGTTCTTTCTGGGACTATGAGGACTTTTCTTTCTTAGTCCTGTTTTAAAATCATTTTCTAAATCACGAACTTGAATGCCCTGAAATCTGATCCCAGTTACTCCCCTCTTTTTTAAAACCTTTGCCAAGGGAGCGGTAAGAGTATCTATGTTTGCAAAGGAAGTGTCTGTTTTTTTACTAGAAAACATAGCGGCAACGCCATATTTACTAGCGTCAACAACCAACTCTCCTCTTTTTTGTGGGTTGGCATTTCCAGAAGCTAAAGCTTTTTTAACTTGAGATCCATATACTACTTTATCTCCGATCCTATAACTGTCAGTGGTCCCAACTCTTGCACCCTGCAAGGTTCCCGCAGCTTGCATATTGCGAATCGTCTGATTGAGGCTAACAGCAGCAAAATTAGGTATATATCCCTGCGCCCCTCTTATTGCCCTGCCCCCACTTGGCATTCCCATGGAGGCAATCATGTCTTGATTGAAGATAGCTGAACCTCCACCAGCATAATTAGGGACAAGAACCTCGCTTGTGTTGGCTATCATCGTTCCCTTTTGACCACCCCCAAAATTGAAATTGGGAATAGCTACGGGTCGCGCTGATGAGGGCGCTCCACCAACACCCTTAGCAATATCCATTTTTTCCTGACTATAACCTCTTACGGCATTAAAATTGGGAATTTCTGGACCATAACCCCTCACAGCATTAAAGTTAGGAATTTCTGGACCATAACCTCTTACTGCATTAAAGTTAGGAATATATCCCCCTGCCCCTCTTCCTCCACGAATTCTAGAAGTTCCACTTAAAACCCCAGGAGCCACTCTTGCTGCAATCGCTTGCATACGAGTCATTACCGCCAACTGTTCATTTAAAGCGGTTGTAAAAAATTTAGTTTGGGCGGCTCTTTTTTGCTCAACACTTAGAGTGCTGTTTTCAATTCTTAAAATTTGATCTTGAATTGTTTTATTACCCAATAAGGTCGAAGCTATTTGTCCTTGAATGGCGGCTTGATCTTTAGCTGTTTTGTTTAACCCAAAGAAAGTCTGCAATGAGATTGTTCCAAACTTTACTAAGTCAATGGTCAACTTGGCAATAATAGCCCCGAAGATAGCCAACCCAGGTCCACTTAAAACATTACTAATTCCTTTAACTATACCTCTAGCAAAATCGCTTCCTACACCCTCTCCTTCAAGAAGATCTTTAATGTTAACCACTAAATTATTAAAAAAGCCTAATATGTTTTTCAGGCTGTCAGTAACCCCTATTTCTCCTAACGTGTTGGCAAGTTCTTTTAGGTTTACTGTAGCTTCATTAATTGCAGCAGCTAAAGTTTTATTCAAAGCCACATTACGATTATATGCTTCATTAGTGGCATTGGCCGCAGTCTCTGTAATTCTAAGAGCAATAGAAGTCTTAGAAGTATAATCGTCAAGAATCGCCAAGAATGGCGCAATCTGGAATTTTCCTACTAAGTTTTCTGCAATTTGAAGCTTCCTTGCTTCTGGCAAATTTTCAATGCTTTTCGCTAGGTTTTGAATTAACTCTGTTCCACTTAAGATTTCTCCAGATACATCAGTTATCTGCACTCCCAAGTTTTGCATCGTCTCAAGTTTGTCGATGCTTTGAAGACGAGTAAAAATAGTTTTAAATGAGTTACCAATAACCGCACCTCCTCGGGCGGTTTTCTGCTGGACTGCGGTAATAACACCTACAAGCTCATCCAAACTAACTCCAGCTTGGTTCGCAACTGATGCTGAACGCTTAAGTCCTTCAATGAGGTCTCTTTCGGAAACAGCGGCTTTAACAGAAGCTGCTGAAAGTTTGTTAAGTATCTCTGCACTAGTAACACCAGACTTGCTAAAAGAGTTAAGTGCCGCAGTCATTCCAGAAACCGCTTCTGTAGCACCTAACCCAGACAAACGACTCAATATCATTGCGTCATTTAATCTGCTAACAACTTGCTCTGTTTTTAAACCTTGACGGCTTAGTTCTAGAGCAGCATCAGCAACAGTATCAAACGATTGTTCAGTCTCCCTAGCTACTTCGAAAATAGTTTTCTTAAATTTATCCAACTGGCCTCCTGAAGCACCAAGAATAGTGTTGATTTGAGCTAAAGATTTTTCCACCTGAATAGTGGTGGTAACTAAGTCTTTAAATCCTTGGGTTACGGCAGACAAAACCCCCACAGATGCTCCAAATGCCAACACCCTAGCGTTAGCAGCCTCCATGGACTTAGTAAACTGATCAGCCTTACCAGTAATCCTGCCCAGTGGTTGAGATAAGCCCTCAATACTTCTGGCGCTTGTCCCTAAATTTATCTTAAGATCTCTACCTGCTTTTTTGGCCGCTGCCTGAATGCTGGCTTCTAATCCTGTTTGAACTGTTGGAACTCTTAATGGCATAACCGTAAACCTTTGCTTTATTTACACAAAGATTTACACATCATGCCCCGCTAATCGCATCATTTGTTTCATATCTAATTTACCTCCATGCTTTTTAGCTTCTTTAGATAGAGAACTAGAGTCCTTATCCCCCCCCAGATATTCAACATCTTCCTTAGTGGCACCAAACACTATTGAAGCATCAGCATCCTCCCTAATACCACTTCTCTTCATCTTTTCATCCTTATTGTGCTGGCTTTCATGATATGCCAGAAGCCGTTCTGGATCTTGTCTTATATCATCGGGAATATTATCAGTGAACTGAAAAATATTACTAAACATTCTCCCAAAGAGGCCAACTCTTAATTGGTAAATTGTAAGTTCTGTTATTGGTTTTCTATAAAAACCAGCAATATCCTCGCATAAAGACAAGTATAAGCTGAAAAACGGCCTCAAAACAGCTTCTTGAATTCTGGCATCAGTCAGCCTCTCTGAAATATTTGCGTGTAGCGCTGTAAGCCTTGATACCTCCCAAACCTCTAGCCTTCCAAACTCCTCCTCGGTATAAAGATGTTCTGTTAATTCTTTATTTTTAAACAATAAAAACCTTAAGATCTCATCTGCACTTCTGTGTGAAGCATAGTCCTCTGCGGTCTTTCCAATAACATCACTTCTTTTGTTTTTAAGTTCTGAGAGTTCTTTTGATTTTTCTGAAATGCTATTCTTTACCTTTTTTTCTTGAGACGGCAAAAATATATTTCTAAGTGTTTTTTTTAAATTTGATATTTCAAATTCCAAACCATGTATTCTTGCATCATCATTTTCATCCCAAATCCCCTCACTTAAAACATACTTAATTCTGTCTTCTTCGGTGTCTAAGCCTCTATCTAGCGCTATCTTCTTGTATTTCTCATAATACTTATGAAGATATCTTTGGTCGCGAATATTTACATGTTTAATGTAAACAGTTTCGCCTTGCCACTCCACTTCGGTATAGCCATCAAAAGCTTCACCAACTAAGGAGATGTAAAACTCTTCCTTCTGTTTCAAAGCTCACCTTTTTCCATCTGCTCGATAAGTGAGTTAAACTCATCAGGAGAGGAGGCTTGGTTGAAGAACCAGAAAGCCAAAATATGGGTGACCTTTTTAATTACATCTCCGTAAAAATCAGAAGCCTCATCTTCCTTGAGATAATAGTCTTCAATTTTTTCTTCAAAATCTTCTCCTTTGAAATAAGGAATTGGTTTTTCGTCGTCTTCACCCTGAATATAAGTCAACATTAAAGAATACCATAGTAGCAGACGATTTTGAGCTTTAATATCAGCAGTGTGGTCAAAAAGAGACTGCATAGTGCTTTCAGCCTCAACAATATCCCTCTTAGTCTTTGCAAGTTTGTCTTTAAGTTCATCTAGACGCTTCTTTTGTTTTTCTGTTTTCTTATCAACAACCTCAAGTCTAGCATATTCATTTTGAATATCAAAAATCTCTCTGTATAGCTTTCCATAGTCTTTTGCATCTTCTTCACTCCAGACCCCACCCGTATCGCTATACTTTTTGTAAAGCATGGCCTTTGTTAAAATACCTTTTTTGACACAACGACTCATTTCAACAGAGTATTCAAGTTCTGCATCCTCTAATTCACGACGAGACGGCCTCTTAAGCCTAATCTGAACTGGAACTTTCTCCTTTACCTTTTTGGTAACGGTTGTCTCCTCACCTGTCTTTTTGTTTTTTCGAGTATGAGTCTTCTCGATCTCCTTCTCTTCGTCAACAGTAAATGTGTATAATTCTTTAAAATCCATAACCTTATTCCTTATTTAAATACAAAGCTTACTCTGTAATTATCAATGCTTGAGTGAAAATTTCTAATTGATTCGTTTCCAACGTCTAAAATTCTTTTCCTGATCCAATTTACCTTGTCGGGGGTAAAGTGATTGGCGGTGTCAATTATGCCATGATATTCATTTGGAATGTGTTTGTAGAGCTTCTCATAGTGAAAATCATGATCTTTTTTCATGTCTTCTACCATCATCAGCATCATTTTAAACAGGCTAGAAATGCACTGGTCTGAATCCTCATTTAATTTTTTTTTAGCGTCCATGCCTTAATCCTATCTTATTATATAATTAAAAGTGTAAAAATCAATATGGCTGGGTTTTTATCACAAGATCAAATTAATAAAGTCAGAAACCTTATGGGTAATCTGCACACCACATTTGCTAGAACAATTACAGTTTACAAAAATGCAAAGAAAACTCTAATAGCATCTAATAATTCGTGGAATTCATTATATCGCAGGACAAACACAGGCTCCAATGACTCAGTAGAGTATACTACAGTTTCTTCCACTTTTGAGGCTAGAATATATTATGATAACATGGACACCTCATATTTTACGGACGATGGACCCACTGAACAAGCTGGCACACAAAATAAAGTGGTTGTTCCAGACGGAACCGTGCGAATTGTAGTCGAAGAGGCTGGTTATGACTACTTAAGTGAAGCTAGAAGGGTCGAGTTTGATGGCACTAAATTTATTATTGAAAGCGATGGAAAACCTCGGGGCTTTACCGCCAAACAGTTTTATACTTTTGTTCTTACTCCTGTAGATTCATAATGGCTATTCCTTTAGACGTAAAGCTCGACCTCCAACAGCAAGTTCCCCGACAAATGAGAAGGGATTTGCAGAGGGTTGCTACAGAAAACTTCAAAAAAGTAAAGAGGGAAATGATTGAGGAGTTTCTTGCTAATCCGATTACTCAAGAAATTTTAGCAGGACCAGAAGGATCTAATATAAGCGGAACCTTGGGAAGTGTTGGTAATCTTTTTGCATTTATTGGTTTTGAAAGGGGGGAACAGCCCATTAGCCCTATTTTAACACTTCTTGAGGGAGTAACGCTTGAATACAGAAAACCCACAAAAAATCTAGGAATGGGCATTATTTTTGAAGTGACACTTCCAACCGCCGAAGATATTTTTGCAGTTACGCCCTTGCCTTGGGCTAGTGGAAGAAGTTGGGCAGAAGGAATTGAAAGAGGTTTGTCTGGTTTAGGTTATTTACTAAGAAAAAACAAGGGTAGATCGGGCGCTGCAATCCAAAGTCGTGTAAAGGTTAGGGGAGGCCGATTCCATAACACTCCGTATATTTCTGCGTTTATACGCAAATATAAAAAAAGATTTGAAGATTTACAATGATTGAACAATTCCAGCACAAACTAACCACTTCATTTTTTCTGTGGTTTGATAATTTCCTACTGGAAAAAGGGGAGGCTTATACAAACACAACTGGGGAATTCTTCTATTACGAAGACCCCCGCCTTGATTCAACCTATAAAGCCTATGGAAGCCCTTATAAGCAGTGGGTAACCGATTCTGCTATCACGGGCGCGACCATACCTAACGGTGTTTTTATTAATAATGGTTTTTCAGGAAGAAGTGATGGGGTTGTGCTAGATTTTGATAACGGCAGAGCTTTGATTTCAGGATCAGCTACAGATTCAACGGTAACTGGGGAATTTGCTGTTAAAGACTTTAGTGTATATCTCACAAACGACACAGAAGACGATCTAATCGTAGAAAACAAATATGTTGTTAATTCCAGAGTCCCCTCTGGCCCACTTACATATATTGCTCCTTACGACGATGTTGTTCCTGCTATTTTCCTCTCTATATCTGATACAGAAAACAAGCCCCTTGCTTTTGGCGGCTTGGAGGACACCGTTGTTCACGCTAAAGCAGTTGTAATGGCAGAAGATACTTATCAACTAGATGGGGTTTTGTCTATTTTCATGGACTCTGTAAACGAAGTAATGACTGCCATACCTATGAGCGGATACCCAATCACTGAGCTTGGAGACCTTAAAAATGACACATATTCATACACTGGAACTAAAGAGGGCTACGAGAGCGATACTAAATTTTTTATAGACAAAGTAAAAACTTCAAAATTAAGCGATAGAACCAAAAGTGTCTTAGCTAATGAATTATATATAGGATTTATTGATTTTGACATACAGCAGCACAGATATCGCTTCTCTTAATTTCATATTTTCTAATTAAAAATGTAAACAACAGAAAGAATCTTTATCATGGCCAATAGAAACAGAGTAATTTACCAATCAGAAGGACTATACGTTAGCAAAGATGCGTCTTTAACCGCACTTGCTGACAACGAACAACTCGGAAGGGTTCAAAGTGCTAACTATAGTTATACCATTAACAGACAGGATGTTAACCAGTATGGAGAGCTTGCAAGGCTTGACTCTATTGTATTAGATCCTCCCACTGTTAATGTTGATTTTAGCTATCTCATTACGGATGGTTTTAACGAAAGGGCATTAGGTTTTTTCGTTCAAAACTCTGGAACGAGTCAGAGAGGGGCAACCGCAGGAGCAAATACTCTAGGTAACTTCGCTTCGGGCCACATGGTTGCTACCTCGGGTGCTAACATTTACATTGTAACTTCTGAGGATGGAACTGACCTTAATGGAAGCACCTTGGGGACTGACGATACTGTTATCGGCATTGGTAACTGCTACATTTCCGATTATTCAATTGACCTTTCTGTAGGATCACTTCCCACAGCTTCGGTAACCATGGAGGGAGCGAATATGCGCTCAGACACTAGCGGTGCAAACTTTAGAACGCCCGCAATTAACCAAGAGAACGGAGACGCAGATCCTTCAAATAGCGCTCCCAAGATGGTTGTTCTTCCTGCTCCATCACAAAGCCCAGGAGGAACATCTTCAGATCCAGACCGCACTCCCATTGCCTTACGCCCAGGAGACATCACACTCCACTTTGCTAATGTTGATGGAGAAACGATTGCTGAGCTTTCAGGAGATGGACCAGCACACGTTCAAAGTGTTTCTATCTCTCTTCCGCTTTCAAGAACGCCACTTCAGCGCTTGGGTAGTAAATTCCCATTTTCTCGTTCTGTTGATTTCCCTGTAAACGTTAGCCTTTCCGCTAGCGCCATCATGAACCAAACACAGGCAAGTAGTCTTGCAAGTGTCTTAGATTCTGGTAATCAAACGGTTGGCGTTAGCATTAAAGATCCAGACGGATATAATGCTGTGAGATACGAGCTTAAAGAAGCTAAGCTTGACAGCGAATCCTTCTCTTCAAGTATCGGAGCAAACAAGACTGTTGACCTTACATTCTCTGCACAAGTTGGCGGTCCTAGTGACAACACTGCTGGATTATTCATGAGCGGATCTAATGCACAAACAATCTTTGCTTAAGATTAACCTTTTATAAATATGGCTTCAGATAAACCAACTGATAAGAAGTGGACCCCTCCTAAAAAGGAGACTCCCAAACAGGAAACTAAAGTTCCTAAGGGAGAGTCGATTGATGCTAAACGCGCCCGCGAAAGAGGATACAAAGATACAAAATAATCATGAGTGAACCTAAGAAGAAGGTAGCTAAGAAAAAGGCTGCTCCACAAAAGAAGGAAGTCTCCCCAAAGGAAGTCGCTAAGAAAGAGGTTCCCAAGAAAGAGGTTCCCAAGAAAGAGGAAGAGGTTCACACAAGCTTCGCTTCATTAAAGAAATCTTACTTTAAGAAGCTAAGGGCTAACCCCTCTGATGCGATGTCTTTAAAGGCTCAATACATCAAGGATCGTAACGATCTTAGAGGTAAGCTTAAGTAACCTTAGCGGTAAACTAATCCCAATCCACTACCGTCTATACCTCCCAGTTGTCTGGGCTGAGCTTGATAGATATTATACTGGGCGGCTAATCGAGTCACTTTCTCCATACAGTCGCTTGCAAGTCCTCTATAGACTTTCGATACCTCATTGCGATTAATGAACGTTACAGAGCTTTCTCCGTCCCTTAGCGACAAAACGTTATCTCCACTCACATTTGAACTTACGATGCCTCTAAGGGCGTTTCTAGCCTCTTTATTGTAGTAATTACAGAGGTATAGTTCTTTTAGCACACTCTGTGCCTCGACATCCATTTCTCCATAAAGTCCAGTAGCATCTTCTCCATTAAAATCAGTATATAAATAAGTGTTAACTTGGCCAAGATTCTCATACAACCAACCACTTACACTAGATACGGTGGCTATTCCTGTGTCACCATCGAATTCGGTAACTACAATCCCTGAGGCAAGGTCTTCTAATACGTTGGGCATGTAATATATTACACTTTGTTTATAATTTAATCATAAAGATTTCACCTCAATAACTAGCGCACTTTTGGGGGCGTTACTGGTGGAAAGAGTAAACCAATGATAACTGTCTACCTTAGGGTTTTCATCAAGCAGTCTTTCTATTAGAATCTTGCTATAACAATTATGATGAACCTCTCCGCTGGTATTGGGATTGTCTAAAGAAATCTTATGCTGATCACTTAAGTTTTGTGTGGGGCTAATAAAGAAGCTTAAGACTACCTTTCCCTTCGATACCCTAATCATCTCCTTCAACGGTAATTCGATATTGCTCATGTGCTCCACAACATGACGGCTATGCACTAAATCAAAAGAGTTATCGTCAAAGGGTATCTCGTTCAGAGACCCCTGAACACAGTTGATATCCCTAGACTTATTAAACTCTACAATTTTGGGAGTTATGTCCATCCCAGTATATTTTAAACCCTTTTTATCTTGTAGTCCATAATACTCTGGACAACCTCCACACCCAGCATCTAAAATGCTCTCAAAGTCTCCAAAAAAATTTCTTACCTCTACCCTATCTCTTTCCATAGGATCACCCATCCAATCCTTAAAACTCTCTAGAGTTGGGGCTTCATGTGTTACCCCTGCGTGAGTATAATTACCGCCCCCAAGGTTGGTCTCCCACCACTTCTCGTAACTTTTAAGATCCATTTAACCAGTCTCTTAGTTCTTTTTGTTTTGGGTCATTTGGGTCTAGTTCTAATGCTGGCTCAGGAAGAGGCGCAGTAAAAATATTTCCCCTACTTTGCAATCTACGAAATTCTTTAATAATATTTGCTGTGACAATCTCCTTATTATAAAAGGGATTAATACCTACCTTTTTAGCAAATTGCTGTAAATCAGCCTTACCCATTTTTGCAAGGCGTTCTTTTAAAATGGTAATATCATTAGTTCCAAAAGAATTAGTTTCTCCCGTTCCAAAAAGAACCTCAACCTCCTCCAAGACTTTCCTGTAGTGGGCAGTGCTTGTTTCGCCCTTGTCCTGTAGCTCTCTTAACTCCTCAAGTAAGCCTTTTTTTGCAGGTTGCTCTTGCCCCGTGGTCACCTCATTAAAAGGCTGTTTCTTTTTTGGTGTTTTCTTTTTAGCGGCCATACAATATTATATACACTTGACTAATAAATTACAAAAAAAAAGCCGCCCCCCGCAGGAGACGGCTTTTTAAGTTGAGAGCTTAACTATTATCGCTCAATAGCAGTTCCAACCAGAACGCGGTTATCGAGAACCACGCGACCCTCTTCGACAGAGCCGAAGTAGCCGATCTTATTCTGGCGAATGCTATACTGATCGTCAGCGATCAGCGTGAATTCGCTTCCGCTTTCGGAGTCAGTTGCGACCACGCGCATAAGGGAATCGCGACTGCGATCCACACCTACGACGATCTCGTCATCAGAAGTAAAGGCGAAGCTGGAGGTTGTGCTCAGCGAGGTGTATGTTGCACCGCCAGCAGCAGTGTTAAACAGATCGTTGAACTTCTGACCAGCACCCATCTCGTTGTATTCCAAGATGTTAAGGCCCATGAAGCTTGTGATGCCACCGTTATTGTAGAGTTCATTACGAACCTGCTCAGGAGCAGCAATCGGCATTTCACCAGCACCAAGGCCGCTTCCGTCAACATCTTTAGTGTTTACGGGGTTGTAAGCTTGTGCGCGAATATCACCCACAACCTCAGGAGAACAGATCAAATCGGTGATCCCACGGGTGCGAGTAGTTGGAGTTCCTGCAATCCAAGAGCTATTAATACGCTTAGAGAGAGTGAACAGATCGTTAATATCCGCAAGCATAAACTTGTCCTTAATGGCATTAGCGATAATGTGAGAGTCGTTTGTAGCAGTGGAAGACTTCGTGGATGCGTTGGCAAGAGAAGTCATAAGCAAGCTAGCGGAAGTGCGCTCCTGCTTAAGAAGAATCTCTTGGGCTACGCGAGTAAAAGTCTTACCCACAACGTCCATGCGGCTTTTGGCAGCATAGCGACGATCAAAATCAACCGCACTATCAAGGCTGTATGTAGCCAGCTTCAGTTCAGAAGCGGTTGGTAGCACTTGGTTGCTTGGAAGACCACCTGCATGAGTCTGACTCCACACCCTAACGTAATCTTCGTCAGCGATGTCGTAGTAGAGATCAAGAGGGATGCTTGGGTTATCATCAGCATCAAATTGAAGTGACTGGAACAGATTGCTCACTGTAGGAGCGTTGTTGAGAACCTCGGCCAAAACTGGTCCGATGAAATCAGCAAGTGCAACCTGAGCCTCGTATGCAACACTGCGGTTGCGCGAAGCCATAGCTTTTACAAGCTCGACTTGTTCTGGGGTTCTTTTTAAAGTAATTTTCATGTTATAAAATCCTTTCTGAAATTAGTTACAATCAAACGAGATAACGATATAATCACCAGAGAACTGATCTGTAGTGATTCCGACATTTGCGCGATGACCAGTTCCAAGAACGTGACCGAAGACTTTATCTTCGTCTACTAAGTCCCCAGTAGTGATGTCATCAACTCCGACAGTGGCAAAACCAGTGATTTTACCAGCGTTAGTCGGAGAGAGTTTGATCCTATTTCCTGGTGTGTAGCGATCAACTGCACCTTCAAATGCTTTGCTACTTAAAGTAACAATTCCCTTAGTGAGAACTGGAACAGCTTGCCCTGGAAGGATAGCTTGGAGTTCCTCTGCTTTTTGAGGGTTGTAGAGCAGCTTTTCGCCGTTCTCGTCGTTCTTAGCGGTTTGATAAAGAGTCATGCCAAGGCAGTGATCTTCATCTTTTGCTCCCGTAATTTTAAGATTAACTTTCGGATACATCTCTGAAGTCCCAAGAAACGGATAACTGGTATCACCCAGATAACCGTCCGTGGTGTAGCTTACAGGATCTGCATCAAAGTTACCGTCTGATACTTTTACGAAAACGCCAGCATCGCCAGCGCCTTCTCCAGTAGTGCTATCGAGAACATCGCTGTCAATGACAGAAAACATGTTCACGACATCGTGATCAGAGTATTGTCTGAATGGTAGAATGCGTAAAGCCATAATTTTTAGTTGTTAGTGAATTAAGAAATTTCAATGTTGTCTCGACTGAATGCCGACTTGAACTTGTCCCTTAAGGTTTCGGTCTCAGAAGCAACAGCTTCGTTGGTATTGGAAACTGGAGCATCGGTAACTTCGGCAGCATCAAGAGCGTCTTCAACTTCAACTTCTTCAGTAGAAGCAGTAGAAACCCTTTTAGCAACCTCTTCATCAATTCGGGCCTGAATCTGAGCATCAAACTCGGCCTGAACCTCTTTGTTCTTATGTTTCCAAAGAACTTCTAACTTGGAAGCGAATGCTTCGTAAGCCTCTTGGTTTTCAAGACTCTTAAGCTCTGAAGCGAGAAATTCGCGATCTTGATCGTCAAGTTCAAATTTCTGATCAACTTCTTCCATGCGCTGATTAAAAGCTGCTACGGCTTCCTCTGCTCGCTTCTCATTTTCAAAATGAGAAATGCGCTCATTGGCAGCACCAAGCTTTTCTTCAAGTTCAGCTACAGAAGATTTGAGATCTTCGTATTCCTTTATTTTACCTTCTTTAGCTAATCGCTCAGCCTCAATATCTTTGCGATATTGCTCATCGCGTTGGCGAATAGCATCTGCAAAAGTATCGGTCATTGAAGCGACTGCTTCTTTTGAGAATTTCTTCTCATTAAGAAGATCCTTTAGTTCGTTAAGAGTCTGTTCAAGTTCCATATCAATGATGTTCTTTTGGTTGTTTACATTTAAATTATTATTTTGTGAAATTTTATCACGGTTATCATTTATAAAAACTTTAGTCTTTTCAGGGGTTTCTCCATACAAACCCTTAACTTCTGCTGCTGGGTTTAAAGTGTAAGCTATTCCCAATGGATAGATATTACCTTGAATTAAGCGATAAATGTTCTGCCCATCTTCTGTTTTTCCAGATCCTCCATAGCTTCTAAGGTATCCTTGTAGCTCCATTATTTGATCGGGATCACTGATAATTTTAGCTTCACTTAGAACATCACTACCCACAGCTAAAACAAAATCATTGAATCCCACCTCCCAGCTAGCAGATACTTTTTGAAACGCTGTATCATCAGGATCAAGAGACTTCTCCACCAATTGAGTAAAGTTTGGATTAACTGTCTTGTATAAAACAGCGCCTAATGCAATATTAAATGGTTTTTTAATAGCCTGAACTATATCTTTGTCTAAAAGTTTATTAGTTCCAAACTCGCTATAACCAGCAGAAACAATGTGTCCCACAACCTTTTGCTTGTCGTGTTCAATGTTTGTGGGTTTATGAACAAAATTATCTGTATACTTTAGAGCGGTAGAAGTATCCATACCGTCTCCATTTTTATTAAATTTATTTACTACAGCGGCATTAAACGCTACACCCAAGAGATCAACGTTCCCCTCATAATCAATATCCTTGGGGACAAGGGGAGCTAAGCTTTCTAGGGATGCCTTTGAAATCAAAGACGACTCGCTAATTTCGCAAGCTAGCAATGGACAGTCGAAAGTAGTGGTATATTTGTAATCCATTATTTTTTATCCATCCAGCTTTTAGGTAGAGCACTTTCTGCTCCTATTTTTTTAGCCCTTCTAATAAGTTTGCTTTTAAACTCTTCAAAACTCATTGAACCTTCGTAGCGCCCCCAACTGCTTACAGCATTTTTTACATCTCTAGCCGAAAGCACTGGAAAAGACCTTCTTTTGGGATCAAGAAAGTCGCTGTCTTTTAGTTCACTTCTTTTTTTTTACCAAATCTTTCTGCGGCAATATCCGTGAGCATCTGGGCATAACTCTTTTTAGGGGTAATTTTCTTTTTCATATCTCCCCCTCCATATCCTCCATCAGCCTTCTTTTTGCCTTTTTTACGAAGCAACTCAAAGTCTTCCTTACTAATCTTGCCATCCTTATTCTTATCTAAACCAGATTTTTGTTTGCTGGACATGTCGGCTTTGGCTGGCTTACCTTTATATTCACCTTTTTTAGCCATTTGAGCTTTCATTTTTTCTTCAGAGTCCTTGTCAAACTTCATATCTTTCTTTAAAGCTTTTTTCTCTGCGTCCTTCTTCTCGGATGGCTTGCCCTTTTCAAGCTTTTTCATTTTGCCCTTATCGTCTTTGATAGCGTCCTTCTCATGTTCGACTTTTTCCTTTTTGGTGTCTTTCTTGAGTTCTTTTTTATCAATTTTATCATATTGCTGCTTTGTCATTGCAGCCTCGATCTCTTCCGCAGAGATAGATACTTCGATTTCGTTAGATTCAAAATTACTGTTTTTCATGGCTGTGATATAAAATGGCGGCTGGGTATGCTTCTAAGCTGTGTGTGGCAGAGATATCTAAAACCTCCTTTAAGGTTTCTAAATTCTCTATTTCATTAAAATTGTTTACACACGATTCTAGCGTTTCTGCCCAATATTCTTTTGGTTGAGCGCAAACAATAGATTCACACAGGCTGCTAGCCATCTCTTCTTGTTCATCGCTAAGCTCTTTTACTTTTAGGTTTTTAAGCAATTGAGCCTTTGCTTCATGAATTAATTCGTCTATGTCGTAGATGGTTTGTTGAATGTTTGCTCTAGAATACTGTGCGTTTGTGATCGGGATATCTGTAGTTCCCTCGGGCCTACCTGCTTCCTTTCGAGGTCCATTTTTTGCGCCACCAGCAGGAGCAATGACAGGAACGCCACCAACTATGGGATTATAATAACCCTGCTCTCGCTCTTCCAAGAAGTCTTTTTGAGCATCATTAAGCTCATCAGGTTCAGGGAATTTACCGTTATGGAACATTTCCATGCCTTGTTTTGGGGTGATGATCCCAAGCTCCATGAGCCTAGTCGAAGCCCTCATAAGTTGAACTTCATCCCTCATGTCAATATCTTTCATTTTTGCTTCGGGCCATGATCTGAAACCAAGATCCTTAGCAACCCTTTTAATTTCTCTGTTTAAGAAATCATTTAAGAAGCCATATCTAGACTCCTGCAAACGATCAATAAATATTTGTGCTTTTACCTGAGTCGAATTAAACTTTTCTTCTCCTACTACAATATTTTGTAAACCTTGTTTAATGTCCTCGTTTAGTATCTGATACTTTTCTGGTCCCAGAACCAGATTTAACTCGGGAATAATGAACTCTGCCTTAGTGGTGTAGTCTGAAACTAATACCCTTCCAACGCTTTCATTCTTAAACAAGCTTTGCATTGCAGCCATGTTATTAGGGTTAATACCTCCCTTGTCAGGGTCAGCCCCCATCGTTATTAAAAGTATAACGTTTTCCACGGTGCGAGTAATCGCCTGATCCATTTTCTTAAGTTCCATCTTGGCGTTTATATCATCCAGAACTGGAAAACCAAAAGGAACAGCAAATGGTTCATAATCTTGTTTTTTGTAAAAGGAAAAAGACAGCCTATTGGGGTCCAAATCTAAGTATATACCTTTTCTGCCATAAGATCCGTCTCTTATGGATTTTTGAATCGCTGGCTCCAGTCCTTCAAAAATAGCAAGATCCTCATCTGTTTGTGGATTAGCCAAGCGAGCAATCTCATACTCAGACAAAAGTTTTTGATATGCTCCTGCATAATTAAACGTTGATACCCTTTTGGCGGTTATGTCATAAGGATTCAATAAGACGTAGCGTAGCGGAATCTTGTTGGTAGAGGAATTTATTGATCCCACCTGATTAACAAGCTTTGCATAGTCTTCTGCTTTAAATTTTCCGTCTATACGGTATAAGAAAACATTACCACTTCTATAGTATTCTCTAAAATACTGGTCTTTTAAATTAATAATATTTACCCTTTTAAACCAATCGTAGAAAAACTCCCTGCTCTTTTTAGTTCCACCTTCTAGATAAATATCGGTATTTGTGAACTCCGACATAATATCCACCGCATTTCTAAAAACCGCTACATTTGCATAAGCTTTTTGGCACAACTCGATTGCATCCCTACAGGTAACGCCATCCGATGCATACTCATACGGAAGCATTCCGATTCTAATACTGGAAAACCTATCTATTGGATTGCGAAAAGCTACTCGATTGGTGCGAGAACCATTGAATCCTTGGTTGGTTAATCCCTCTCTCCTTGCTTTAGATACCTCACCATACGAAGCTGAAGAGGTATAAAAAGGCTCCCCTAAAAGCTCAGGAGTTACTTCTTCAGATGACGGTTTAGATGGGTGATCGTTGGGATTAAACTGGTTCCAATATTCTGAACGTTTGGTATATTTTCTTTTAGCCATGGATATAATCCATATTACACCCCAAAGTTAACTTTCAACTTTTTAAAGTTAAGAAATGAACATTGGAGTAAAAGTGGTTTGCACAGTGTCTATATTATCCGAATTCATATCGTAGAAAACATTCATCGCCCAATTGCCTAAAACTAAAGCAGAATAAGAGTCTTTACGGGCTTTGTCAGCGCCACTCTGCTTTCTTAGGTTAGCGGGTAAATCAAAACTTTGAGTTCCTTGAAGAGAAGTCGTAATTTGTATCAGCGCACATTGAACCTTGATTAGATCCATCATATCTTTTTGGTGCTCTACAAAGTCAATCATTCTCGCCCCCGCTGGCCCTCTTTCATTTGGGTCATTTCTAATGAATTTTAACTCTTTAATTGGAACATTGGATTTGCGTTGAATATTATAATCATCATTCATTGCTGCTCCTGCAAAGAATATCCTCTTGTGATCAAATGCCGCTTGAAGTTGCTCATTTGCATTTCGTATCCACTGGGAAGTTGGCTTTCTAAGAAAAACTATGTTTTTAGTGGTTAAATTGTATTGGTTTTTGACCTTTCTCAAATTCTTTTCATAGTCTGGAACTTTATCTAAGTCTGCCTCAATTACGCCAAGTTTTAAATTTTTCTTTTTAAATATATCGCTTTCGTTGCAAGAGTTAAGAAACTGAACCCCTCCATTGTAGTCTCCAACCACAGCAACAATATTAAAATGCGTAAGAAGGTAGGCTGCATATTTAATATGTGTTTTTAAATTAGCTCCTGATAATCCGTAACTGTGAACCACTGTTCCTTTTCTAGTATCACGATTCAGTTTTATCACAAGCATTGCAAAATCATCAGAGCTTTCACTTTCAGACCAAGAAGGGTCAAATGCTAAAATATACTCATCCTTTGGATTACCCACTACCTCTACAGACTGCCCCTCTCCATCTGGAATAGTGCAAGCGGCCATCTTGCTTACTTTGAAGTATCCTGAACTGTCATCTGTAAAAATGGCCCCAAATTCTCTTTCAAACTGAGAATCGCTCATGGTTGCCCTTGATTGACTTATAAGGTTTTGATCATATAGTTGCTCGGGAGCGCAATCATAACTAAAGTGCATAATTGTCCTATGTGCTCCATCTTGCTTGTTCTCATTGAGAATTAAGCTTTCGTATTGCTGATATATCTTATAAAGGTATTCGAATTTGTAAGAGGCAGAAGACAAACCAATAATTTTGTTGTTTGGCCAAACTCTTCTATCCTCTTCTTTCATTTTTCCCTTCTCTATCATTTGAGTTTCCAAATCATAGATCTCCTGTCTCTCTGTAGGATTTTCCACCACGGAAAGGAAAGGAATAATAACCTCATTATAAATTTTCTCAGGCATGAGAAGTAATTCATCAATAATCATTCGCTGGAAACGGAAACCCCTAAGTTTCTCACCATCACCAAGCGGAAGAGCACGGATGCTACTTCGACCAATCTCCATGACCCATTCGTCATTCATTTTGGAGACTCTTGTAACACATTGAGAGAAAAAAGTTGCTTTGGGGCTTTTTGATATATCTTCTATCTTTTTAAAGATCATCTTTGACTGCCTGAAAGACTTAGACAAAATACCTATCTGAACACCCTGATTTAAAATAGCGTCTAAGAGCGCGAAAATGCCCGTAGAGAAGCTTTTGGACATTCCACGGCTCCATATGCCCAAAAAGTAATCAGACTCCATCATGGCCTTAATAGCCATATGTTGAAAAGGGAATAACTTAACACCAGTGAACAATTCACAGGCAAAGGAAGGGTTTTCCCTCAGAAACTTATAAAGCAAAATCTTTGATTCAGTTTCCTCTAAATATCCCTCTTTGTCTAGAATTAGCTGATTTATATCCTTGAACTCTCTGTGGAGCTTCTGTCTTCCTGTTTCCCAAGCCATCTTTTTTAAGTTGTTTGTCCCAAAAATACTGGACATCTACTGCCCATAGTTTTTTTCCTAAAACAAGAATTTTGGGAATAATTTCTTCGCTTTTACGTCTAGAGCCGCTAAACACAAATTGACAACAATCTGAATACTCAGCCTGTATCTCGCGCATTCTATGGTAAACATAATCTAAATTAAATTTTTTATATCCCGCCCTATTGGTAGCCCACATCTTGTCAAAGGCAGTTTCTATAACCACAAATAACATACATCCCATTGATCTGCATCTTTCTAGCTCTTTTGCGAATCTAGCATAGCCATTAGTAATCGTAGCACAGAAATCCTGGTAAGACTTCCTATCCACGAATGTATAGTCATATAAATCACCCCCTACAGCGTAGTCGCCCACATCCAACTTTAACGACTGAGAGTTCTTAAAATATAATGGCTTTTGTTCTCTTGTATCTACCAGTATAGGTGTATCTGAGTAATCGTTTTTAAATTCATTTGGTAATTGCCCCGATAACATGGGCAATATACCAAATTGTTTACAAGCTTCGCTATAACTGCCGAATACCTCTTTGCAGAGGTCTACATCGGGTAATCCTACACTCTGTAGATAAGTGGAAGGTGGTCCAGCTTGTAGCCCTTTGGCTTGAATTTTCTTTTTAAAAGCTTTTATAATATATTCCTTAACCTCTGACGATGGTGCTGTTTTGCACCATTTTTTCATGTTTTTTTTATTGATGAAGTCAGCAGCGAAATACTGATCGTATTTTTTGAATGGAATTAGTTCTTTAGTAAGTTTGTCTTTCCTTGCATAATTATCCACATAGTAATCTCCAAGGAGTTTACCGTGTTTCTTTATGTGTGCGTGGAGGCTTCTTAATGAATCAAAAGAATCGCCACACTCTTTGCAATCATAAGACATCTTGTTGACCAATTCCTAAAACTCTTGCTTTCCATTCAGACATTCCCTCTAATCTTTCGGCTTCCTTCTTCACTGCTTCTTTTTGCATCTCTGCTATCTTAATCATCGTTTTTCTCTCCTCTTCTTCCTGAAAGAGTTGAACAATAGATAGAAACGAAGCATTTTCTTTCTGCATCTTCTTCATTCTCTCACCTCGATCACCCTGTAGCTTCTTCGTTAGATTCTCAATGCGAGTTTCACACTGATGATACTCAGAACTCTTAGCCTTGATGATTTCAGCCAAGCGAATAGACATTTCTGCCTGTTCATCGGCCTCATCAAACATATTGTTCAATTTATTGAGGTGAGCACTAATAACCTCCAAATTAATTACCTCCTTGCAGACATTTAAATACAAATTAATTTCATCTGCTGTTAGATCGGGCTTATCCCATGTTAAACGTATAAACTCATGCTCAAAGAGAACTCGATCCTCTTCATTGAGATAATTATTAATAATCTTTAGAAATCTTGAGTTAGAAAGATTAACTCCAAGTTTTTCAACACAAACTTGCTTTTGTCTGTTAAGTTTTGGTTCATCTAAGCCTAGCCCAGTAGCATCATTGATTTTTTTGATGATTCGTGATGGAGACTTAGGTGAAATGTATGAACTCAGCGCCCCGCTATCTTGTGATGGCAAGATATCTGGATTAACAGCACGAATTTCAGCTAGCACTGCTCTTTGCTCAGAACTTAATGGCATTACTCTTCGATCTGAAAAAACAATTCGCGCAATTTCCAGTGAAGACAAACCTGTCTCAGCTTGTTGAATGATGAATTCACGCTGTTCGCGTGTAAAGTCGATGACTTCCGCTGGTGGGCGACCTGTGGTTTTAAAATCTATTGAATTTTCTACCAAAAACTTCCTGACAGCCCTTCCTTCCTTAGACCTTCCGTCTAAAGAGTCATCATCGAAACACTGTTTCGTCAAATCAATCAAATTTGGAATTCTAGAGGCGTTTTCACGCAAAAAGTCCTTTTGTTCTTTAGAAAGGTCCATCTCCTATAATATCTTCTTCGTTTAGGATTTCAAAGGCCGTCTCTAGAAACTTCTTTTTCAAGTTCTTTACTTGTCGATAACCTAACTTCTTTTTTTGAGGGGATATCTTGTATCCCATAAATCGAGCAACGTCTTCTTCAGTCTTATCCTCAAAATATAACATTCTGTAAGCCACATAGTGCATGTCGCTTAATTTCAACTCCATAAAGAAATCAAGCCGCCTAAGAGAAACGTCAAAATTGAAATCAGTGTATTGTTTAGACTTAACCTCCTTAGCAAAATCCTCAGTAGAAAGAGGCATCTTAAGTTCTAAGCCTGTTTTCTTTGACTTTTCCCACTTCGCATAAAGCTTGCAACTACTGTCCTGTTTTTTGCTAGTCGTTGAGGCACAATCTTCGCCTCGGGCAAATTTACAGCTAGAGCAGGGTTTGACATAATTGCCATAGTGGTTCCTGACTAAGTTTCTAATCTGGTTGGAGATGATTCTACCTATCCACGGCTCAAGGGGTCTCTCCTGATCCCACATATGCCACTTTTTGGCTATGTGTAATTTAATGATCTGCTCTACATCTTCAAAATCAAACCACCTAACAGCTTTCAGTCTCCACTTAAACTGTTGCCTCTTAATAGCGGCATCTATGATGTCTGAAAAATCTTCGTAAGTATACTCACCCTTCTTTTTTCTTTTCATCAATAAATTCATCAACAGAGCGACTCTTTCTTCCCTCTTCGTTTTTTCTAGACGGTGGCTCGCCTATTAATGAACCTAATGTGATAGTATTTCGTGAGTCTTCTACCTCATACTGAAAATTTGCAACTACAGGAACAGAATTAGAGTCGGTTTCATCTGAAGATACTAAAACAGACTTTTCAATTGTGGGTAGTCCTGCGGCAGTATTAGTTGAAACGCTATTGCCAAGCTGAGTTCCGCATTTACTGCAAAAATTTGGCTTTGCGTGAGCATATGAAATTTTAGTTCCACAACTTTGACAAAATAGGTGAGCCATCTTATATATTTATATGGTTTAAAATTCTTTTTTCAAAATAAACAAGGTCTTAGTCCTATATTAGTAAAAAAAGCTGTTCGCCGCTTCTGCGTTGACATTTGCTCTTGTTTTACATATAGTATTACACTTTCTTGTGTGTTTCTAATTTTGAAATAATAAATTTTAGGATTTTACTACGGACAATATCAGCACGGGTAAATTTAAAGGAATGAATTCCATTTTTTTCTGACTTCTCATCAGAGAACAGATCGAACATTTCTCCAAAGCCTGTTTTGCCATTAATGTCACTCTGCATGAAGTCTCCACAGATAATTAACTTACTATCTTCGCCTAGTCTTGTAACTAACGTGGTAAGCTCCTTAAAGGTAAAATTTTGCGCTTCATCGGCAACAATTAACTTATTGCTCCAATTAGCCCCTCTTAAGAAATTTATAGGAACGGCTGATATACGACCCTTCTGCTTCAGAAAGGCCGTGTCACCCTCAAACACAATTTCTTCAAGTTTATCATACAAAGGCATCAAAAAGGGGTTAAACTTTTCTGCCATATCTCCAGGCAAGCTACCTAGACCTTTATCCGCACTTTCTGCAATACTTCTTACATATAACAATTCTTTTTCGGTATCTTCTGCCATAAGGCGCAAACAGCCATAAAGAGACATGTATGTCTTACTCGATCCCGCTGGACCAGAAACGAAGAATATTTTTACTTCGGGGTCAAGCAGTGTTGATAAGAAGCGCCGCTGACGCGTAGTGAACTTGAAGTTCCTTTGCTTAAATTTAATGGAGTGATGAAAGTGCGGCTCCAACTGTATACTGGACAATTTTTTAAGTGCCATGCTACATAAGTAGTTACACTTAAATTATAATTTAATCTGTTTTATTAATGCGTTTGCCTTCACAACTTCTCCCCCTTTTACATCATAAGATTCATCAAGAACCCTAGAATTTGCACCAAAATTAATTAAATTAGCTAACGGGTTGGTAATACCTATTCCTACGTTATTTATATTTACTGAAAGCGAGCCTCCTAGCTTATCTCCACTTAAATTGATTAAGTTGTTTAAACCTGTCGATGTTATTGACAATTCTTCTTCGATGCCATCTAAAATCATAGATGATGGATTAACAGACCCTAAAGTGTAAACTGGGCTTCTGGCATATTTTCGGCTAAACGCTATCTGTGATTGAACTTGTCCTACGGCAAGGTCGGCATTAGTAACGACACAATCTTGCCCATAAGCAACTTTATCTGAGTCAAATGAAATAGTGGAATTATCATATGGAGTTTTATCTCCAGATATTTGCACTCCAGTTGCGGGGTCTAATGAAATAAATTGTGCTTTAACCATAACGGGACCAAAAGGCTGAATGCCTACGGAAACCTCCGTGGCATAGCATTTTTTAAAATCATTGTCTCCAATTTTGATTGGAATGTATGCTTCTTGCGCTGCCGTTTGAACAAAATCAAATCCCGATTCCATTCCCTCAATAACAAGAGACTCCACACTGATGCTAGCTTGTAGAGCACCACCAAACCTAAATTGATCGGAACTAGAAACCGTTTTGCCTAGATTTCTTTTGGGGCTATGATTTGTAGCGTAATTTACCGAAACTTGAGTGGCAGGAATGTATCCTGTTGTTTCATTTAATCCTGTGTTTACTACTTCTTGGTTGGCTAACCCAAAGTAAACGGGAAGTTCATTGTATGGAAGACTCATTTTTTCATATTACACTCATTTTACTGGTTGCCTACCACCATAAGGCCAAAATTAGCGGTAGCGTATGAGATCCATATAATACCCCAACCAAAATCCCTCTTCATGAAGTAAGCAGTCCCCACCACCGCATACATAATACCCGCAACCAAAGGGACAAACTTAGTGATCAAGTCGAGATTCATTTTTTGATTATATAGGGGGATGATTTTTTTTAAACAATAAAATAAGCCTTGCGCCCCGAAAATACCCGTCCAGAGAAATGGGGAGGGGAATGCCCGTTGACAGATTGAGAAAATACTCCCCCCGCGAATTAGTGTAAAAAACCTCTTAAAAATTTTTGAGAAATGGGTGGGGGTTTGAACGTTGTCAAGTTCTTTTTTAAAGAAAAAAAACGAAAATAAATGCTTTTTTCTCTTGCTTTTCTCTGAGATCTGTGGTATACTTACAGAGTAATAAGACAATAAAGCTATGACTAACTTGACTACCACACTCACCGCCGCTATCGCCTCCGCTGTTCGCCTTGCTCCTCGCTTCGCCAATGAAGATGGCGAGTTGATCTTTAACTCTCTGATGGACTGGTATCCTACGCTCACCGAAGGTCACGCTGATATGATCGTGCGCCGCGCTTGCATGAATGCCACGGCTGGCTCCAAGGCTGTTGGCTGGGATACCTTCGCCGCCGATCTCCTCAAGGAGATGGCTTAAAAAAAAATAAAATAAAGCTTGCTTTTATCCTGAATCTATCGTATACTTACCATATGAAAATCAAAGACACTACCACAAAGTCCGATCTCGACAAGTTCCACACTGAGCGCAAGGCGGCGCAGGTAATGCGGGATGATCTCAACTTCCTTATGGGATGGATCAAGCCCGACTGCCCACAGGGTGCATCTGCCCTTGAGCGTATCCTTAAGGCTCACGAACAAAACAGAGAGCAAAGCTGGCTCTAAAAAAAAAGAAAATAAAACTTGCAATCCTCTTAAACCTATAGTATACTTACAGCATGAAAGATAAGCAAACACCCTTCTTCGTTCTCTTCGGTAAAAAGAAAACTCACCGTGGCATCTCTGGCGAGATCTGCTTCGGTGGCAACTGGAAGCGCGAAAAGTGCGAGCGTCTCATCCGTAACCCTTTCGCTAAGATAGCCGAGGGAACTGGTCGCATTGTCGAGTTCCCTAGCCGTGAAGCGGCATGGGAGGCACACGGCGAACAGCTTGACATCGCGCATGGTCGCGTGAGCTTCGGCATAGGTCGATAACAATCACCCAACACAATAATAACCTACCTAACTAAACAAATGAAATTGTTCCTTAACAACTGGCTTCATCATACGCTAACCGCTATGCTCATCACTCAAACCTTCATGCTTGCGCTGATTGTGTTTGTTGTCTACTACTCAGGCACAGAGATAGCATGGCAATTCGTTAAAGAGTTTTACCCTAGTATGTGGCTACCACTCAGCACACTACCCGCTATCATCATCACCCTACCTGTCGCATTCCTCGACGCAGTAATCTATAAGCAGAAAGCATAACCATGGACAAGAGAGCACAATCCAAACACCGTAAGCAACTGAAGCGCAACCGCAAGAATAAAATCATTCGGATGCAGAAGGTTGCCGAGAAGCGCAGAAAAAAACTTCAAAAAACAACTTGACATGTGGTAGTGTTAAGAGCAAGTAAAAACCCCCGTAACTCCTTGATACTCAGGGAGTTGCGGCGGG